>Ga0272441_10004170_pt1 | contig 26590 bp, 25 predicted proteins | sample SSMProp6N_FD_193582 | JGI IMG/M metagenome (GOLD analysis project Ga0272441, IMG submission 193582) | Marine sediment archaeal communities from Little Sippewissett salt marsh, Falmouth, MA, United States - SSM-Prop-6N | ecosystem: Environmental > Aquatic > Marine > Wetlands > Sediment ... | reverse complement strand
GCCCGGAAGATATATATCCCTCAATAATCGGATATAATCACCGCATACCTTGATGAACGATGAAAACTTGACGGCTTTAGACTCGCCTCCCTTCCTTTCAGAGAGAAAATACGGCACCTCCGCCGCCAAGGCACCCTTCTTGGCTAACCTTATCAGTGTCTCCGCCTGGAAGAAAAAACCATTACTCCGGCAAACAATGTCCTTAATAACCGACGTCCTGTAAATCACCGTACCATTAGTATATTTAAAGGAAGTCCTGAATGAGAAATTGATTATCTTTGTAAATAACATTGACAGGATCCTTCTAGAAAAAGGCCTGACATTCTTGTTAACAACAAACGGCACTACCATATCCACATTCTTTGTCAACCCGGCATATCTCAATATTTCATCCGGATTATTTTCGTTGTCACCCGGTAAAAGCGTAACGCTTTCACCCCTGGCAAGCCTTGCGCCATCCCAGAATGATCTGCCCATCCCTTGAGGCATATCGTGATTCAGGATACGTAGATATTGTCCATGCCTATCTATAAGAGAGGCTACTGTTTCCTTTGTCCTATCCCGGCTTCCGTCGTTGACTACGATTATTTCACCCTTCAAGGATAGTTTTTTAAACGACTGGAACGTGCTTTCCACGGCATCTTTTATGGCTGATTCTTCATTTAGGGCCGGCATAACTACCGTAATATCCAAGGCCTGCATTTTTACATCCTTATTTTAGTATGGCCCCTTAAAACTATCCACTATCGGGTCTTTTATTAATTCCAGATCAGGCTTTCGATCCAGCAATTTGCATGCTTTTAGAAATATATCCTTATATGTAGGATAAAATTCATCTTCCAGCGGTTTTGAGACCGGAGACGGACAGGGTTTCAGGCCGATCCGGCTCACTGGTTTCTTGAGCAGATGATACCCATTAGACGCTATTAGGCCCGCGATCTCGCTCGCAAAACCGTACGATACCCAGCTGGTATCTGCCACTATCAGCCTTCCGGTCTTTCTTACGGACTTAAGTATGATATTCTCATCAAGCGGGCACAATGTCCTTGGATCAATGACCTCAAGATGTATCCCCATCTTCTTCAACGCCAAACACGCCTTAACACCCTCCTCAACCATCAAAGACGCGGCTGCCAGGGTTACATCACTTCCTTTTTTAACGATACGCCCCTTCCCAAATGGACAAGAATATTTCTCTTCCGGGACTTCTCCTATAGTATTATATAATCTCCTGTGTTCCATTATAACACAAGGTACGCTGCCTTTCAGGGATGACAATAAAAATCCCTTCGCGTCATATGGCGTACTCGGCATGGCTACATATATGCCGGGAAAATGGGCGATAACAGATTGGATACTCTGTGAATGTGTAGGCCCCTGCCCCCAGCCTTTTCCGATAATGCCCCTGACCACTATGGGCGCCTGTGACTTACCGGCGTACATATATTTCCATTTCGACGCCGCGTTTATCATCTCATCCATCGCAAGGAACATGAAATCATTTCTGGCATGCACCAATACAGGACGTTTCCCAAACGCAGCCGATCCCACAGCTATACCGGTCAGGGCATTTTCACTGGCGGGGGCCTCTATAACCCTGTCGGGCCCGAAATGCCTCATTAAATTCAAAGTAGTGCCAAATATACCTTTGTAATCGCTAACACCCAATCCAATAACATACACATTGTCATCAGAGGACATTGCCTGATATAACGCCTCAGCAATTGCATCCTGATATGTTATCTGTCTCTTTTTATCAATAAACATTCTTTAAGATATCCCTTATTCTTGGCCAGGCGGACCTCCTGGCAAACCTGACCGCATCCTCCGCCTCTTTTTGGGCGGCATCTTTTATGCCCTGGATTCCTTTTGGGGAAAGCGCCCTATTTTTTATCAGATATTGTTCCATCCTTTTAACCGGACATTTACTCATCCAGTATGACAATTCCCGCCTTGTCCTGTAAGGATTATCATAATCTATGTTCGGTCCGACGTGCTCTTTAAACCTGTATGTCTGACACTCAAGGAAATACGGCTTGGATGTCTTTCTCATGCTGTTTATTATCTTTGACGATGCCTTGTAAACCTCCGTAACATCATTGCCGTCTATCCTCTTAGCCCTTATACCCAATCCGGATATTCTTTTATAGATCGGGATAGAAGGCTGCCTTTTCTTGATATGGGTATGTGTGGAAAAGAAATTGTTTTCACAAACAAATAGTACCGGAAGGCCTTTAACAACAGCAAAATTGATGCTTTCCGAAAAGACACCTTCCTCGATAGCCGCGTCCCCGCAGAATACTGCCGCTATATTCTTTTTCCCATCCATAGATAAAGATAATGCGGCGCCGACAGCCACAGGCACCATTGACCCCAGTATCGGGGCACTGAACATGTTCTTTTCAGGGCTGGAAAGATGTGCCGATCCGCTGATACCTCCGCAAGATCCGGTTACCCTTCCGAACAATTCCGCTGTCATCCGGTTCATATCACCGCCTTTAGCAAGGTAAGCGGCGTGGCATCTATGTGACGCGAATACCGCGTCCTCATTCTTGAGATTAGCGATAACCCCGACAGACACGGCCTCTTGCCCTATCGAGAAATGTGTAGGTGTGCGCATTTCACCCAATGGGTATATAAGGGCCAACAGATCCTCAATTGCCCTGATCCTGGCCATCCCCTTAAAAAGTGAAACAGCGGCATTCCTCTTGATCTTCACCGGTAGAGATATCTCCTAAATGAAATTCACATGTGGATGCGGATTCTTCAACTGCCATAGATACTTGTTTATCTCATCCAATCTGCATAATTCCCTGCAATTACGCGCGTCCATCTTATTATAGAAATACGCCATTACCTTTTTCCGCCTATTTCCCTTCCACAGCTTGTAAAAAGATTCCTTATTCAGATTTCCAAAAGAGTATTTCTTTATGCCCAGATAAGTATGGCATGGATAGACCTCTCCATCAGCGCTTATATATGCCCAGAACGGGGCCCCGAAACATCTCATATATGGTTTTTCTTTGAACCTTTTCTTCATAGTATCTTTTCTGAAAAATACGGCAAAATCTTTATCGGCATACCGCAGAAGCCTTTTTTCAAGGCCGGCCATCTTTGTGTAATCTATCTCTGTTCCGGCATCATTCTTGCTCAAAGGATGCTTAGAATAAGGCTTTACTATAAGATAGTCCACACCTATTGATTTTAGGCGCTTTGCTAACAGCAGCGCATCGGCCGCGTTTTCTTTGAGCAAAAGCAACTGTGTTCCGATAGTAACATCATATCTCATTTTTTTCTTTATCGATACCGCGCTTTTTAAATTATCAAGGACTCTCGCGAAGTCGCCCTCCCTTGCCCCATGTATTTTCATATATGTCTTTTCACAGCCCGCGTCGATGCTTACCCTCACCCATGTCAGGGATCCAAGAGTCTTTTTTAGAAAATTCTTTCCCATAAGCACACCGTTAGTGTTAAGCGCGGCATCTATACCTTTTTTTTTGGTCAGAACTATTATCTCAGCCAGGGACTTGTTGATAAGGGGCTCGCCTTCTCCGGCATACATTATGCTTCTTACGCCATGCCCGGCGCAATCGGTGATCAGATCACCCATTACTTTCCCGGACAGCACCGCTTTATTGTTATGGGCGTAGTCAAGGCCGCAAAATATACAAGAATGGTTGCACGCACTGGTTGGGCTGACGTCTAAAAATATGGGAAATATATCTTTTCCTCTTGCCCAATCGCTGACGCGGTCGGGATGAAACATTAACTTATGGCTATCAATCCTCAAACCATCCAACATCTAACCGCCCTTTCCTAATCTAAAGGCCCTCTTATAGAGATCCGTGCATCTTGCCACGAACCTGCCTTTAACCGTATTATAATAGTAATCGCCATCTTTACGCATGAATCCGCCTTCTACCATACCGTTCAATTCATTATCATATTTTGTTTCGAGGTCATACACCTTCTTAATATCCTCAAATGACATCCTCTTATCCCTGGACCTGTCTATCTCTATCATCAGACGCGATGAGACCGATCTGTCCACAACATAATAAAATGTGAGATAGACAAAAAAAAGACAGGCAAATATAATTATTCCATAAAGATAATTCAATATCAGATCATGATCTCCCGCCGCCTTGTTTATTATATCTGTATCCCTTAACAAGCCGAACAGATATATAAATGCAGGCAGGCAGAGAAGCCAAATAACCATGAGAAGCTGCGCGTGCCGTTTAAGCTTTTTTATACACCATTCGGGATTGATCTTTATAATACCGGAGCCTATGATAAAAAAATGTATCATGAATCCGAGAAAAGATATGATGATCGCGCTTACAAGGCCCGCCATACTATTGATGCCCCCCCACATTCAGATAGTCCCTTAAAAACCGCATCAGTCCGGCATGATGCCGCCCTTTTTCAGTGTTGGAGTATTTACCGTCTTTCAGTTCTATCCGTTTCATAAAATCCATATCTACCAGTTCTTTTTTGAATTTATCTTCCAGGCTATACCTGGATTTCAACCCTTCCTTGGTAAGCCTTTTATTTGGGGATGTCTCTACCTCAACCATCATCCTGGGGGTAACAGACCTATCAAACACTATGATCTGGTGAAAGTACGCGAAACATATGAAAAAATAAAAGAACAGCCCACCTGCCAAATCCAGCATCCTATCCGTCACCCCCGGCAAGATCTTTCCTCTAACCATGCCATACCCTAAGAAAAACAGGATGCTATAGGCCATTAAACAGACAAGTGCCAGATAGACCAGTGTCCGGAACCTGCGTTTTGGCGGATACATATGAAAGATGACAACGTGTATTAAAAGGAATAAAAAAAACGCAAAGGCCGCCAGTAAAATTGAATATAACATCCACACCTCTTATTACCCGTATATGTGGCCGGTTGACTTGAAGAGCGCCCCGGTCCCTATATGACATGTTAGTGCGAATATTATATACTATAAGGTTACCCGTATCAAGACGGAATTTGCGCTGCTCTAAAACCTCTATTTATCAAGCATGACTTAGAGGCAAAGAAGTTTTCTTTCAGTTCGAACACTTCTACCAGTACGTCATTTTATGGATTACGTATAACATAGGTTTGGGGAACTCATTCCAATCATACTTTTCAAAGTCAATTAGAGGGGAAGAAGTTTTCTGTCCGCTCGAAAAATTCCCATGCCAGATAGCGATACGGATAAATATTGGCATTTTAGGGAGCGCAAATTAACTCACCTGCCCTTCGACTACGCTCAGGGCAGGCACATAAGTGTGCGGTTCAAATAAAATCTGCGCTTTTTGTGTTATGAAATAACACATCAGAAACCCCTAAAATACTCATAAATATCCAATTTTTTTAATGCTTCCAGAAAATCTTCTTCCCCTCTAATTTATACCGTCTATAAAGGATGCCCTGGCAGGTGCACTGAAGCGATGGTTCGACTTCGCTCACCATCCCCCGAACCATCCCGAGCCATGCCGAGGGACTTTCAAAAATCACGAACACAAACGCTCCATACTAGTAGTGAGTGATTTTTGTAACAGCGAGCAAAATGAGCGGTCATTTTGTGAGCGGCAAGCGGAAGTGCCCTGACAGGGCATCCTTGACCTAGCGGGCGGAAAATATTTTCTCACTAATGTTCTTGAGATAATATAAGAGGAATGCAATACTACCTACCAACACTCGCCTTATGCCTCATTATAACAAAACTGCCGATCTTTTTCTCCACAAAAAAGTATTTGTTTAGAAGGCGCGTAATTTCCTTATTGGGCGCATAGGAAAACGTCACCCGGTCAAAAACAAAATACTGTATGGGATTGTCTCTGAATATTCTGTCGGCAACTTCAGTCCTCTTCCTGAATATGTAGATCGGATGGCTTGTAATTGCGTTCATATCATACCTGTAGTTCAGATAGTACTGGATATCTTTACGCGCATATACATGATATTTTGGGATCAAATTATCCCTGATATGCTTTGCCGTCTCTATAAGCCCGCTTTCACCATAATTCAGCCAGCATTCAGCTGTAGTGTAATCCTTCATCTGGTTGAGATTAAGCCCGGCATTAATGGGAAATACAAGAACCAGCAAAGCGATCGATATGACCTTCAAAAGCTGTGACCTTCTGAATATCACGATAAATGCGATTACGGTTATGAGTATAGGCCCATAATAATTGACTATTAGGGATCTTTCGATAGCGCTCCATATAAGCAATATATAATCGCCAAGAAGGTAATACCAAATAGAACAAACAAATATGAAAAGCGCCGCTACTGGTATTAAGATATTACCTTTTTTGCCCGATAGCATGCTCTTGCTTTTCGGAAAAAGCACCTTCTCAACAAGGAACCATGTTATTAAAAAAATAAACGCCGGATAAGTCGGATACTGGTATTTCATCATGTCAATGCTGGGTTTTATAAAAATGAAAGGCGTGAACATCGCTATCGCTGATATCCACAAAAAATCGATCCTATCCAAATGTCTTTGCCTAATAAATGTTTTTATCCTGTCTCCGGCTGATATGAATACCAGGATAAAAAAAGGCGCTGAAGCCCAATACCACGGCCATTTCCATATTACAAAGAACAAACGTAACTGGTTCATGAGAAACCCCAGATCAACCGCCCTCTTAGATTTCCTCATAAAAGTAAACTTAATGAACGCCAAAATATCAGTGCCGGTTAGTTTACAGTATATGTACCATACGGCCCAAAACAATATCAATCCGAGCAATATATTCAATAACAGATCTATAACGGCTTTACGGAATTGTCTGTTTACAACTCGATATAACATAACCCCCGCCAGCATGAAACACGGCGTTATTTCCTTGCACATAAAATTAAACGCGACTACAAAGCCCAAGATCATCCTGGACCTAATGAAGTCCGCCCCTTCAAGTTTCTCATAGCGAAAGAAAAGGAACAGATAGAGCATAATGGCAAACGCTGAAATATTATTGTCGGCGTTAAGGAGCATCGAATGCTGTATGAGCAATGGATTGATCAAATATAAAGATCCTCCTATTACAACAGCCGTTTGAATGACCTTTGGTGAATTCGGCCAGGTTTCCTTCATAAGAATGAAGAGGATGAGAAGAGACAGTATATAAAAAAACATCCCGTAACCTCTGAGCGCGGGTTCACTTGAGCCGAACAGACGATAAAATATCGCGTTCGTATAACTGTAAAGAAGCGGGTGGCTCAGGTCTTCTCCTCCCCCGTTTGGACCGGGTAAATATGTTTTTGGCCCCATCGTATTTATCTTTTCCGCCATCCTTGCCTCCTCAACCTCATCCAATGTGAATGGTTTATTAACGGAATTGAGAAAGCTTAACAGGGATATGATTACAATAAATGCGATAAAGATATATACCGTTAATTGTTTAAAATGCTGGCTGGACATAAACAAAGCGAAATTGGATAACTTTTTCTTCATTAATCCCTGCGATCGATAATATGATCCAGTATTGAATGACAGATCATCAGATGGGATATCTCCACTATACCGTATGAACCCGAAGGCACATAAAAATTAATATGGCCCTTTTTTCTCAATGGATTTCTGCCTGAAAAACCGGATAAGGTCACTGCCTTCACCCCATGCAGAAGAGCCATCTCCACCGCATTAAGTATATTCTGCGACCTGCCGGAGCTTGAGATAGCTATCAACAGGTCATTTCTTTCACTGAAACACTCTACCGGCTTCTCGAAAACGTGTTCATATCCGTAATCGTTCGCTATGCATGTAAGGACAGCATGATCATTGAAAGACAATGCCTTTACGCGGCCGTTCTTCCAAAAATCAACCGCCTGATGGCTGGCTATGGAGGCGCTGCCGCCATTACCGACGAATATAACCTTTTTACCGCTTGTCTGGACATTTCTTACCATGGAGACAACGCTATCCAACGCTTTATTGGCCGGCATCTTCTTCCCATCCTGGTCAGAGGCGCTTATATTTTGACCGGCCTTGTAAATCTCCCTTAAATATGTGTCTAATATCCTCTTTTTTGCCGGCATATATACCCCTTATTTTAAAAGGCTTCTAATAAACTTAAATAGCGGCACCTGTTCAACAGAATTCCTGTTACCAACGATCAGTACAGCGAGCGCCCCGACGGCATTGCCTATAAACCCTACAAGATTTAGCGGACAGCCCTTCTGGACTATAGGAGAGGTGACTGAAAGGAATGCGTCGCCGGCGCCGACCCTGTCAACTATCTGTTTCGAAAAAACCGGTATACTTGAAAAACCCTTGCCCTCTTCATAAGCCATAGCGCCTCTATGGCCCCTGGTTACTATTATTTTACCGCAATCAAGCTGTTTGGACAGGGTATCTATAAGATCCTCTATCTTCCCGAATTTGCTGTGCATGGCAAGCCTTATTTCAGGCTCATCTATACAAACAAAATCGGCCCTTGAATATTTTGTTATTAAATTATAACCCATATTCGCGCTGTTTGTCTGGGTGTTGACACTTAGGAATTTTGACCGCGTGCATAGTTTCTTCACAACCTGCCCATTGATGAAACCATGCCCGAAATCAGCCGCTATCACAAGATCATACTCACTTATTATGGCATCCAAATACGCGCATACTTCATTGGCCATTGCTTCCGGGATCTCACGGTCCTCTATATAATTTATCTCAAATGTTTTACTTAGGAATGCCGGATTCAGATACCTTTTCTTCACCACAGTCGGAACATCATCCCTTAAGAAAAATTTTGTGGAAATATTAGCCTTCAGGTTCTTTACGATAAAATCATGATAATTGTTATGCGACCCGATAGCGCTGACTATATGCACCTCTTTGCAGAAATTCGCCACATGTTTAGCCACCGCCAACGCACCGCCGGTGAATTTTTCCTCTCTTAAATACTTCGTGGAGATAATATCATCTTTAGCCGGCTTGCCCATCCCGACACAATACAGGTATTCATCAATTATCACATCACCCACAACAAGCACCTTCAGGTCTCCCACGCCTTTCAATATATTTATCAAGCTTTCGGAACTATGTTCTTTTTTGAATTTTTTCAGGAACATATCAGCCTCTTTTGGATAGACGCTGAAATGCATATTCAGTATCTGCGATGAGCTGAATGTCATCTCATCAGTAAACGCAAGTTTGCCTCCAACGGATCTAACCGCCTCTTCCTCATCCACTATCTTGCCTGTGATATCATCTTCCTGCTTGCGGTAGTCACTGCCCTTGACGTAAAGATCCGGCTTCAGGCGCAGTATGGTCTCAACAGCTGTCGGCCATTTATTTACTGCCACAAAATCGACACATTCAAGCGCCGCTATGGATTCAGCCCTCAATCTATGGTTAAACACCGGCCTGCCCGGTCCCTTGTTCACAAATTTGTCCTGAGTTACCGTAACGACAAGCATATCGGCCATATTCTTCGCTGACTCAAAGTGCCTTATGTGGCCCGGATGAAGCAGGTCGAAAACACCGTGGCTCAGTATGACCTTTTTGCCGCTTTTCTTTTTACTCTTTATTATTTCAATCAGCTCATCAAACTCTTTCACCTTATGCAGAGTATTCTTGTCCTTCATTTCCCCTTATCCCCGATATGTTTGAACCATTCCTTTGTGCGCTTCTCTATCTTTTTTGGCGTCCACACAGGCGCATCCCTCCAGTAATCAATGTTCTTCAACATCACACTTACGCCCTCCTCAAATGAAGTCTCCGGCCTCCATCCCAAAATCCTTTTTATCTTGGATATATCCGCGTGTGTCTTATCCGGCTCGCCCGGACGCTTTGGGATAAATTCTTTCTCCCCGCCCAATAGGCCGGCCAGCCTATTAACGCTCTGAGGGGCACCACTGCCCACATTGAATACATCACCTGAAACGTCCGACCTTGATGCCGAAATGAACGCCTTTACGACATCCTTCACGAAAATAAAATCCCTGGTTTGATTCCCATCCCCAACTACGGTAAATTTCTTGCCCGCAAGTTTTTGTGCCAGGAACACCCCAAAAACCGCACCGTAAGCGCCTGTGGTGCGTGAACGGGGCCCGTAAACATTGAACAATCTCAATGATACAGCGGGTAAATTATATACCCTTGCCCAATGCAGTACATATTGCTCGCCTATATACTTTGTCAAGGCGTAAGGGTATTCAACCTTGCATCCCGCTGTTTCACTAGTAGGATACTGATCCGGTATCCCATAACAAGATGAAGAAGCGGCATAAATAAACTTTTTCACGCCTGCTGACCGGGCGGCCTCCAGCATCGAAACAGTCCCGTCCACATTTGCCCTGTGATATTGCAAAGGCGATTCTATGGAAGGAACGATATCCGCCAAAGCGGCTAAATGGAAAACACAGCTCGTACCCTTGAAATATGCCTTTATATCCTCAAAACATGATACATCAACCTCAAAAACCCGCAAGCCTTTTTTTTTCTTAAGACCCCTTAAATTTTCTTTCCTTCCATTTGAGAGATTATCCAACACTATCACTGACCAACCGGCCCCTAATAATTCCTCGGTTAAATGGCTTCCGATGAATCCGGCGCCGCCGCTGACTATTGCCTTCTTATAACCCATAATTAATATGTCCTATTCAGGCTCCACTCCCCTGACATGAAGCTCCAGCTGTATAGTTCTTCGACCCTGCACCACTGCCCTGCCTGATCCTCCTCCTACGATCCTCTCCCCTCTTACCCTGCCTTTGGACCTTGTTCTGGGAATATCCCCTACTATCCTGCCTTTCCCTTGGGTGGTATAACCATCCGCGGACATCCGGCCCTTCAATCTTAACGGAATAGGAGATACTTCACTTTCCTCTTTTTCAATTACGCTGTAGACAACGTCCACATCGTCCCTTGGTTTCGGCGAAAATACATCAGGCATATCCTTAAACTCCGGCCTTATAAGTTCCTCAAGCTTACTGGCAAGCCCTTCCTTTTTTATCAACCTTAAATTCGTCACGGACTCAAGCACTTCGGGATGCTTGCCTAGATCAACATATACCAATCCTAAAGCATAATGGCTATCCGCATACTTCGGGTCAAGCCCAATAGCGGAATTAAAAAGCTCGATAGCATCATCATAATTCTTTTTCTGTTCATAATAGATCCACCCTAACGTGAACCTATACTGAGGGTTTTCAGGGTCAAGGCTGATCGCCCTCTTAAGATACGTCTCAGCGGTACCATAGTTCTTTATCTTCTGGCAAATAATAGCCATGTTGGCGAATGGATCGGCGTATCTCGGATCCAGTTTTATACTCTTTATGAAGTAGTTAATGCTATCCCTGATCCTTCTATCATCCAGAGAGGCTATCATGCCAAGCTCGTTATAGACGCGCGCGTTTGTTGGATCTATCTCTAAGATCTTCATATATTCTCTCTCCGCGCTCTTATATAACCCGTCTTCAAAATACATGCCCGCATTCTTCATCATCTCATCCACATCAGATTTTCCTTTTCCGTACGATACTATGTGGCCTATTGATATGGATAAGGTAAACAAAAATAATATAATATGAATTTTTTTCATTTAAGCACCCATGGATCAAATGGTCACGACTATTCTGGATATAACCAGGGTACAGGTCAAGCTTTCTGTCCCTTGAGCCGGGGGCAAGACCTCTATGGTTTCGACCTTGGTCGGTTGTTCCGATGCGCTTACCTCATATGAAAATTTAATAAGCTGCTCCATTGTCCCCTCGCATTCCAGCTTCACCTCATATTTTGTGTAAAATGGGGTATCCTGCGCCTCTTCCAGGGCATTGATATTTACCAGATGTATACCAGCCTCTGTCGCGCGGTTTTCCATTTCCTTCAATAGTTTAGCCCTTTCCTCCGCGTGAGAGCCCTTTTTATCGGCGAAGTAACTCCTGAACATATTATACTCTTTATTTATGATATCTTTATACTGTATGATCATAAGCCCATCATTGGCCAATACCATCTGCGCCCGGATCTCTTCCTTGATAGACTTGATCTTATTTATGATAGGCGATAACATTATTTTATCAAATATGAGCACGATCACAATAAACCCGGCGGCATACGCAAGGGCCTGTTCACGTCCAGAAAGACTGGAGAAAAAATCCTTTAGATTTTGCTTCTCCTTGCCGTCCTTGCCGGCATCTTTTCCCGCGGCCGGTTTTGCCCCATCTTTAGGCGGGGCCGTCCCGCCCGGCTGCGCGGCTTGATCTTTTGCCTTTTCATCAGCCATAATATCTATCCCCTGTATTTTAATTTACCTCTCAATAGTCATTACCAAACCAAATTCAGAGACATCCTCATCGCCCTCTTTCCTGCTTTCGGTATACTCTGTCTTGACATCCATAAACAACGGCTCATTTTCAAGCTCTGTCACAAACGCGAATATCTGTGACATGGATTTACTCGTACCCTTGACGAATATCTTATCTTCCTTATCTATAGTGATACCCTTTATATACATGGTCTCGGGCAACACCTCATATAAACGGGATACAACATTTAACATATCCAGCCTGTCACTCAGATAAGATTTCACGACCCTGGTCTTTTCGGAAACGCTTCTTAACTCATGCGCCTCATTGATCTTTTCGCTGAACTGCTTCTTCAACGCCGTTAAACGCTGATCCTTATAATACATCTGCACCATATATATCAAACACACCTGAATAAATATGACCATGAATAAAATTCCGGCCATGACGATCTTTCTGGTCTTTTCCTCAAACTTCCGCTGTACTTTTATGTCTTCGGGGACAAGGTCTATGTGCAAGGCATCGACAGCTATTAATGTAGAAGCCAGCGAGATGAACGAAGGCATCTTTTCATCAACAGTGAATTTATCGTAAGGCTCCTTGACAGCCAAAAAATCCTTTAAGTTAAAATCCTTTATATCAAGGCCAAGATCCGTAGAGAGATCAGCGTATATTTGAGTGTCAACCTCTCCGTTCTTCGAAATATAAATGGTCTCAGGCGCGCCTTGAATATCTTCGGCCATATAGGCCTCCAAAGACTTGCCTACCTCTTCGACGAATTTTTTCAAATTTTTATCCGCGTCCTGCTTCAATTGCTCCACACCTATAGCGATGTTCCGCGCAAAGAGCAGGCCATTATCACCGAATACATTGAAATCCGTTGACTCAAGATCCATGCTCAATATCACCTGTGAGGCGTTCGATGGCGTTACCTTCTTGAGTTTTGCCGCCGCAAGCGCGCCGAGACCATCGGAAGAAAATACGATCTTTGAGATCTTTATGCCCGCGTTTTGAAGCGTAGACATCCTCTTTTTGATAACCTCACTGGTAACCATGACAACCAGCACTTTTGTATACACCCCTTGAAACTGGCCGAGGTTTATATAATCAACGACCAGTTCTTCACGGGAATAGGGAGTCTGTCTGCCGGCCTGCAGGTTTAATATATCACGAATTTCATTGTCTTCTGTGGAAGGTATCTGTATTGTTTTTGTTATCGCGGAACTTACAGGCAACGCTAATATCGTATCAAACTTCTTGACCTGTATGGACTTCATAATGCTAAAAAGCTTGTCGAGCACCTCACTCTCGGGTTTATCCTTTGTAGGAATGCTTTCCAGCAGCAGGACCTCTTCTTTCCCCTGAGATCCCCTGATAAGCATAAGTTTGAGGAATTCATTGGTAAATTCGATGCCCAGAGTGCATTTTTGACCGGCCAATGACCGTAATATATTCATTTGATTCGCCTTATGCCCTGTTAATTAAATTGTTTAAAATTTTCCTTCCAGTACATAATAGTACCATCTCGATGGAACACGCATTCCAAACTGGCATGCTCCCGGCTGTGCCTGGCCAGAGACTTTACCCTGAAACAATTGGATTGCCCCGTGATCTTTCCCTGTTCTATAAAATATTCAAGGATATCCCATTCCTCTTTTTTCAAAGAAACCGTACTGGATAATTCATCAATAATATCATCGCTGGAAGAAAATTGTTCGCCTTTTTCCCTATTATGCGTCCTCACGCCTGATTTATATATATAGATCTTATCGATAAGTGATTTATCCAATCCCAGGCTCGACATAACCACCCTTGAGCATGTATTGATGTTCACTGCCCCTGAACCGTACACTGTCACATATTGCTCTATGTTTTTATATATTCCCGGTGTCATGCCCTTGACGAGCAAAAGCTCCTCTACCAATTCAAACGGTTTATTTTTTGGGGAATATTTCATCCCTTCCATTTTATAATAAAGGTCTTCATTGTTTATAACGTTCAACTCAGGCCGCTCATTATCCTCATCTCTCCAATCCTCAATGTTATATGCCAATTCATTAGCCCTTTCCTCTTCCAGACCCGCGGACATCAAAATCCTTTCTATTTCCCTGTGGTTAGCGGTATTGACATTCAACCTGCCCTGTTCATCGGTCATTTTGCAGTAGGCAGGGCCATCTTCCGTGTCGACCTCATAGTTGTATGTTAATTCATCATATTCGCCCGGCTCAGCGTCCCTGGTCATCCCGCCATCGGGATCCTTCTTAACGAAAACAAACTGAGTGGTTTTAAGGCTGCCCATATGAACGTCGTTTACTAACGTATGGACACCCGCCTCAACAAGCGCCCTTAACCTGTCGCGTGTCTCAAGCCGTTTCACAAAAGATAGTCTCATCCTGGCGTTATATCCGATATATATGCCAAAAGTCGTAAGGATCAATACCGTCCACATCGCGAAAATGAATATACTGCCGCTCTTATTTCTAATGATCATAAAATCCACTTAGCATGACTCACATAAAACCGGCGGATGCCGGCTCTTCCTCTTTTACCATCTTCCGCAGTGTCCTTGCAAGCGGGATCTCAAATAATTCCGACACAAGCCTGCCTTTTTCCTTATCATTTTTCCAAAATACGAGATCCACCCTTATAAAGCGCGGGGTACAGTCAACATCATCCCTCATATCCCTGTTTTTATATTCCTCATTTCCGGATGAAAAATATTTTATGTTAAAAGAGCATATATTATCCAGCATTCTCCTGGATATCCCTTTTGAACCTCCATAAAACTGGGCCATGTCCAACTCATCCCTGAATATGACATCATCCATCGTATCCAGCCTGTATCTTACATACTTTATCTGGTCAACAGCATAGTAGTCGCCCAATTTCCTGTTCCTTGATGTATCTCCCGTGGATACGATAGGAAAAGACATGTAGCTTTTTTGCCCCGTAAATTCTATTCGCGAGAATACCGCCAGGCGCCTTAGATCATGGGTTATACGTTCAAAGAACAACCTGATATCTTCGTCATTCTCGACATTCCTGGCCCGCGTCCACATGCTGAGCCCGCTCCTAAGTGTCTGGGCCATGCCTACACCTACCACCGAGATTATTGCCAGTACTATCATCGCCTCAATAAAGGTCAACCCCTTTTTCGAAAATAATCTTATATAGGCTTTTGGCATCAATGCCTTTGGTCCTTTTCTCTTTTCTTGACAGGCCAGACAAAATAGCGTTTTATTTCAATATCCTTATTGCCCTCCCTCCAGTTAAACAGGCTAGCTGCGTTGCACAGCCCTTCTCTGGACTCATCACGTTTCAGGCCGATCTTATAACCATATACCTTGCCGCTAGTCCTGAATTTTCCGGATTTCGTGTAAGGCATATCGATTTTATCATTTTCTAACATATACTTAATATTAAGCAACTCATTATGACAGGTATTCATCACGTTAAGCCTGTCCCGTGCATGATCTATAGCGGATAACGACTTAAAAAAGGCCCCAAATATAAATACAGCGGCATAGGCAACAACCGTCGCGGATAACAGGACCTCCACGAGCGTAAAACCCGTCTCTTTAAATTTAATAACTTTCCGAAGCCTCTGGCAAATTGTTGCGGCGGTATTTGACAAAATATTATTCCCAGTTTGAAATATTGGTTTCATCATCCTTGTCGTTGCGCCCCAAAGAGTACAGATCATAATCAAAACCGTGTTCACCCGGCTGTTTATAGATATATTCCCTGCCCCATGGATCAATAGGCCTTTTTTCCAAGTACGGCCCATTCCAGTTCTGTGGGGCCGGTGAAGACGCCGGTTTCTGCAAAAGTGCATTTAATCCCTGCTCCGTAGTAGGGAAAAATCCATTATCTAGTTCATACAATTTGAGCGCTGTTGCTATATTGGATGTGATGTCCAGTTTTGCCGCAGCGACCTTGGCCTGCTCTGATCTGCCTGTCAGTCTGGGAAAGACCATGGCGGCCAACGCGCCTATTATGACCACTACAAGCAGTATCTCAACCAAAGTAAAACCTTTCCGGCTCGACTTCTTCATATTTCCACCTCTTGTTTCAATTATACGATGTCAATACTGAATATAGGCAGAAGCAAGGCCATTACGATAAAGGCGACTATCCCACCTATAAAAATAATGATTATTGGCTCCAGCAAAGTGACCAGGCGTGATACCGTGTCATTAATGCGCCACTGGTAATCATCCGCTATCTGGTCCAAGGCGCCTATCAGGCTGCCCGACGATTCCCCTATGGCTATCATATTGCTGACCATAGACGGAAAGACATGTGATTCCCTCATCATATCTCCAAGCGACAGACCGCTCTTGACATAATTATAGTATTTAGCCAGCTCCGCCTTCATCACCTCATTCGTCAGGACAGATTGAGACAACTCGATCGACCGCAATAACTGCAATCCACTATCAAGCGATGCCCTCAATGTCTGGGCAAATCCAATAAGCTCGGATTCAAGCAGCACCCTGCCGAAAATCGGCAGCCGTAACTTTATCCTATCTATGGCCAGCCTTACATTAGTGTTCCTGGATAATTTAACAAACGCGACTAAAAACACGATCACTGCGATCACCATACAGCCAAAATACTTCTCCATAAAAGTAACCATATTTATAAGCATTACTGTAATCCCCGGCAGTTCCATCCCCAGTCCTTTTATAAGCTCTACCAATTTAGGCAGAACATTTGTCATGATAAATACAATAGTAAAAATGCCCACTAAAGCGACCACCGCGGGATAAGTGAGGGCATTCTTTACCTTAGAGCTGATCTCTTCACGCCTTCTCCTATAATCTGCCAGCCGTAAAAGGACCTCGGGCAAGGTCCCGTTTTCCTCGCCAACCCGCACCATTGAAATGTAAAATTGGTTGAAAAGACGCGGATGTTCCTGTAACATCTCCGAAAGACTTCTGCCGTCTTTTATCCCGGACTCAACCCTGTTAAGCGCTTCACAAAAGGCGGCGTTCTCATTCTGCTGGCCGATAATGCTGATGCCTTTAAGGACTGAAATACCGCTTTTAAGAAGCCCCGCCAACTGCCTTGTGAAATACGTGACGTGGCTCTTCGCCGCGATCTCTGAAAACAAACTAGCCTTTTTATTTCCCCCGTTGTTACCGCGCATTTCCAGCACTGATATGGGATATAGCCCCTTTTTACATATCCTGTCGATAGCCTCTTCTTTGGTAATGGCGGCGATAGTCGCTGATATAATATTTCCGTTTGACTCCTTTGCCTTGTACCTGAATTCTGCCATGTTGGCTCCCCTTCTTGTGACCTCTAAATAGTTTCTCCCTTTAATACTGATTCAACGAAATTATTCAGTAACGTCCTATCCCCGCCTGACATATCAAGAAAACATACCGCTATATTATAAAATCCCGACATATCAGCTTTCTCCACTCTTACGACCCTCGCCAGGCAATTTATAATCTTACTTTCAGCATCGCCCGAGGCCGGCGCTGAGATCTTCAAATTCAATACAGTCCCCTTGACAAGGGGCAGATTATATTTGAACACGAGCCCTCCTGCCGAAATATTATCTGAAAAGGCATTATGTTCATTCCAGTAATCCGCTTCACTTAATCCGGCTGTCTCGAGGTTGGCCTTAATATCAGCGGAGATACCCTTGTATATGGTAAAAAGCACGGGGATACTCTTTGATAACCGCGCATAAACCCTCTGATCATATCCTGAATAATTGTTTTTGTCTACTATACCGCTTATTCCCAGGGCCCCATCCGCTTCTGTCTCGGGAAAACGCTTTGAACTGAGATCCATGCTGTCGATAGCAAGTATGTTCATTATCTCTTCCATACTCGTCACGCCTTCGACTACCTTCTCCAATCCATTGTAGAGTAGTGTTTTCATCCCCATTGAAACCGCGGCATGTTCTATTTCAGATGCGGAGGACCTTTTCTGTATGAGATTCTTAACCGGATCACTCACTAAAAGGATCTCATATATCGCGGTCCTGTCATAGTACCCGGTCTTGTTACAATAATTACACCCGACACTCTTATAGAGTTTGGGCATTTCCTGGTTTTTGAGCTTAAGTGTGTGCTTAATAAGCTTCTCAACGTTCGGATCTATCTCCTTTATTACGGTTTTACACCTTGGACACAGCACCCTGACAAGTCTTTGAGCTATAAAGGCATCGCAGCTGGAGTAGACCAGATACGGCTCGATACCGATATCCAATAACCTGTGTATACTTGCCGCTGCGCTATTGGTGTGCAGCGTGGAAAAGACCAGGTGGCCGGTCAACGCCACCCTGATAGCGATCTCAGCTGTTTCGATATCACGCACCTCTCCAACCATCATAATATCAGGATCATGTCTTAACATACTTTTCAGACCCGCTGCGAAACCCAATCCGATCTGCTGATTGATCTGTATCTGCGTTATGCCACTCATCTCGTATTCAATCGGATCTTCTATAGTAATGATTTTTCTGTCATGAGTGTTAAGCTTGTTCAAACATGCGTAAAGGGTCGTTGTCTTACCGCTGCCTGTCGGGCCCGTTACAAATATTATGCCATTCGGTTTCTTCAACAATTCATCAAGCGTGGATCTGTCGTCTTTTGTCAAGCCGAGTTTATTTATATCATATAACGCGATGGTCGGCAGTATCCTTATAACAATACTTTCCCCGAATGGTGTCGGGATACAGGAAACACGCAAATCAAGCCTCTGCTCACTGGTCTTAACGACAGCCTGTCCATCCTGCGGAAGCCTATGCTCAACAATATCCAGGTTGGACATGATCTTTATCCTTGAGAGTATCGGGGATATGTAATGTTTTACATCCGGAGAAACATGCGCGTCATATAAAACCCCGTCTATCCTATACCTGAATCTCACCTCCCCCCGGTAAGGCTCAATATGAATATCTGTCGCCCTCTTTTTATACGCGTCGAATATTATCTGGTCGACAAGGTTGGATATCGTCGCGTCTTCCCCTCTCTTTTCGATATCCTGAACCTCTTCCCTGGCCTCCCTGTTCTTTTTTGCCTGAGTGCCTTCCTTAACGAACAGATTTTGAAGAGTCTGGGCGCCCAGACCATAGTTCTTTCTGAGAAGCTCCAATGTCTCATTTCTGGTCGAAAGCACCTGACGTATTTCAAATCCCAGATGGAAGCGTATCTCATCTTGCGTCTTGATATCGATAGGGTAATAACTGCAGATGGTCAGCACATTATCTTCTATTTTTAAAGGTATGAATTGATAGTAAGAGGCGATTTTAACGGGCACCTTTTTATATAAATCCGGTTTAGCCTCTTCACCCCTGACAGACATAAATGTTATACCGAGTTTTTCAGCAAGGGCCTCCAGTACCGCCTTCTCATCAACAAGATCCTTTTTCGACATTTCGTGTATCCACATAGCGCCATTGGCCATAGGATTCTTTTCGATTATCTCGTCAATAACCTTCTTATCCGCCAGGTTTTTTTCTGTTATGAGGTTATACAAAAGGGTATCTATTTTTTTACTCATGATATCCTTGTGATCAGTTTGGGATCTTTCCTATCATATAAAAATCTTTCGCCTCACGTTTATCATACCTGCCTGTAAGTATGTCCTCGCAGTCCTTCAGTGTCTCTTCAACTGTCAGATATTGCCCCTTTATGCCGGAAAATACCTCGCCGACAGTAAACGGCTGCGTAAGGTAATTCTGTAGTTTCTCCGCTCTTTCGTAAGTCTGTCGGTCCTCTTCACCCAATTCTTCGAGACCGACGATAGCGACCAGTTTTCTTAGGTCCTCATATTTGGCAAGTGTCATCAATGTATCCTGGGCTATTTTATAATGCCGCATTCCCACGACACTCACGTCAAGGTTAGCGGATGAACTGGTCAAGGGGTCAATAGCGGGATATAAACCCCTCTGGACCCTGTCCCTTGATAGGCTCATCACCGAATCCAGGTAGGAAAATATCGCGACGACAGCCGGGTCTGTCATATCGTCGGCAGGCACGTAGACTGCTTGAAAAGCCGTGACCGATCCCCCGCCTTCCAGTGAACGGATCCTCTCCTGGATCTCGCTAACCTCGGCGGCCAATGTGGGCTGATAACCGGTCTCTGAAGGCACCCTGCCAAGAAGGATCGATACCTCCTGACCTCCCTGTACGAACCTGAATATGTTGTCCATAAAAAGGAGCACGTCTTTATTCTGTTTTTGTATCCATTCAGCCATTGTTACACCTGTTCTGACGACCTCAGCGCGCGCGCCAGGCGGCTCGTTCATCTGCCCAAAGGTCATCATAACCCGAGCCAACAGATTATGGTCTCTCATTTCATAATAGAACTCATTACCCTCCCTTATCCTCTCACCTATACCGGCAAACACACATGCGCCGCTATGTTTTGACACGATGTTGTTGATAAGTTCAAGGATAACGACTGTCTTTCCGCAACCAGCGCCGCCCAGTACACCCGTTTTGCTGCCCTTAACTTGAGGAAAGAAAAGGTCTATCATTTTTATACCTGTTTCCAATATGGCTAATTTTTGCTTCGGGCCCTTCAGCCTGAATGTAGCCTCAAACGGCGGTTTCCTGATGATATCTCTTTCCTTTACCTCGGGTAGAGGTTTACCATCCAGCGATTCACCGACAACACTAATGATCCTGCCATATAACTCCTCGCCCAAAGGGATACTCACTCCCGAACCAGTGTCGTATACGGGGCCGTTTCTCTGGATACTGGTAGTATCGTTAAATGCTACACAACGCGCTATATTTCCCGCCAAGTGTTCAACCACCTCAAACCTGCACAATCTTCCGTCAACCGTATAGGCCTCTAACACGTTATAGAGACCGGGCATAACCCCTTCAAATCTCGCATCGAGAACCGGGCCCTGTACGGCGATTATGACCCCTTCCTTGACATATTTCTTGCTCTTATCCTTATCCAACGTTCCTCCTTATTCAAATATTCTCTGGGGCTGCCGCAGTCCCTGTTATACAGAAGACCCCATGAGCGATGCGAATGTCTCTCTCATACCCGAGTCTATCTCACCTTGTCTTGCCTTGTTATACGCCAGCGATAATCTTTTTAGCTCTTCCTTCAGATAATCCAGACTGCTTTCAAGGTGCATGGTCCTTGCGGAGAACTCGGCAAGCTTGCTTTCAAAAGCGGCATCATAAAGTTTCTGCAAAAGCCATGTCTCAACTAAATATTCGATGATATCCGAAAATTTTGACTCAACGCATACCTCCTGCCACTTCTCTATCTGTATGGTCAACCTTTCCTTAAAAAGGTCTACCGCCGGCAGCAGCCTTATCTTTTCGACATCCTGTTTTCCGAAAGAAATACTCCTGGGGCTTATGAGATATAAGTCCCCGATCTCCGAATTCAACCTCTGCTTGACCACAAAATCTTTCAACTCACGTATCTGTTCATACCTTTTCTCTTCAACAATAGCGGGAAATGATATAACCTTGGCTTCCGCGTACCTCAACCGGACAAGGCCTTTTTTGCCAAGCACTATCAGTTCCGCTTCCTCGAAATCCTCCACAAGGTTCATCGCCTCCCTGCATAAATTGGTGTTAAGTTTTCCCATGAACCCGGCGTCGGATGAAAGCACTATGGCGGCTACGCGTTTACTTTCGGCCTTTAGAAGCGGATGGTGGCTTCCGATAATATCACCTATACCATGAACCAGCTTAATATAATCCTTGATTATATCATCAAATTCCTCAAACTTCTTTTCCTTGCGCGAAAAAAGAGTCTGAAAATGCGCGGCATCAATATCCTTCAATGCCTCTATAAGCTTCTGCATAACCTTAACGAAACCAAGCTGTGATTTAATGGTTTTTGATGTGGCCATATTATTTTTCCGACTCTTTTTTATACCTTTCCGCGGCCTCTTTAATTTTCGCGATCAGGCTGCCATCCAGCATAAGGGTGCCGAATCTCAAAACCACACCGCCTATCAAATTTTCATCGGATGACTCTTTTATCTCAATTTTATGCCCGACCTTATCCTCAAGTATCTTTTTAATCTCACCTTTTACCTTTTCGGGTATCTCAAAACATGAGGTAAGCTCGGCGCTGTCAAAATCGCCTATATTTGAGGAATCGGCGTTTTTCAGGTCATCAATAAAACCTTCGGATATGGAGTCATTTAAATGTTTTCTCATGGACTCGTTAAGAACATCTTTTACCGCGCGTACGGATGTATCTATCATCGCCTGTTCTATCTTCTGTTCCAACTCCTTTTTAAGGGTATCTTTAGCGTCGTTGGCCTTCTTTACCAGTTCCTCGCCCTGGGCCCTGCCTTTGGCTATTATCTCTTTGGCCTGTTTTTCCGAGGATTCTATAGCGTCATTTTTGATCTTCTCAGCGTTCTTTTCAGCCTCTTTGATGATCGCCCTTGCCCTTTCTTCATATTCACGCGCCTTTATATCGAGCTCTTTTTGCTTCCTCTCAGTTTTTCTTCTCTCTTCATGCAGCCTGTTTATGTTAGTCGCGGCATCCGAAAAAAGTACTTTCTTCAAGATAAATCCGATAATAACAACGGCCAATACCGCCGCCAATAAGAAATTAAATATGAATCCGGTTGCTCCCATACTACCCCCTATTTACCGAAGAGCTGAAATACTATCAGCAGCGCGATTATGGATATTGCCTCCGCAAAAACCAGCATAATGATCATACCGAGGAATATCTTTGGCGCGGCCGATGGGTTGCGTCCCAGCGCCTTGATCGTGGCAAAACCGATAGAGGCTATAACAGCCGCCGGCCCTAAAACAGCCGCGAACAAAACCAATAAAATAACTATAGTTGCCATAAACGCCTATCCCCTAAAACACTATTCTTCTTTCTGGTATACCTCACCTTTAAAATCACTCATTTTCTTCTTTTTCTCTTCAGCGAGTATAACACATTCGTTTTCATAGAATTTGATCAATCCCTTTGCCACAGGAATAGCTATTCTGTTATCAACAATTATATCTCCGGTTCTTAACACGCCAAGGAGCGGTGAATGGTATGGCAGCACCTCATATTCTGTCTGATCCCCCAAAGCGATCACACTAGTCACTTCTCCCTGGTAGATAAGTTTGTTGGCGTTTAATACCGATAATCTGAATGTTACTTTTGCCATATTATGACTCTTTGGCCGCCTGCCCTACAGATTGCTCCTCTTTAGGGTTTTCCGTCTGAGCCATCTGTTCTTCCATGAATTTGATGTAACTCGGGAAAGTCTTGACATATTCACCGAGTGTCTCTTTCATCATCTGCTCTATCTCATCCGTCAATTTTTTCTTTTCCTCTATTTCCTTTACAAGTTCCGGCCTGTTTTCAGATACATATTTCAACACATTGGCCTTGAATTTATCGACATCTTCAGTGGATAACTCCATTAACAGATCGTTCTTATAAGAATATAGAAGAAACGCCATCTCGGCCGTGGAAACAGGTGAATCCTTATACTGGGTGATGAACGCGACCAATATCTCGCCTTTTTTAAGCCTCCTCTTTACCTCCTTTGAGACAGATGCCTGCAGTTTTGTGACCCTAAGCAATTCCTGATATTGCAGGTAATCCAGCCTGATCGCGCCTGAGAGCTTTTTTACTATAGGCCATTGAGCCTTACTCCCCACACGGGAAACCGAAAGGCCGATGTTGACAGCGGGTTTAAAACCCTCATTGTACAGTATCGAGCTTACAAATATCTGTCCGTCCGTCATGGATACAAGATTTGTGGGAATATAGGCCGTTAAGTCATTTTCCAATGTTTCAATAATAGGCAGATGGGTCTGGGAACCCGCTCCCAACTCATCGTTCAATTTCGCCGCGCGTTCGACAAGCCTCGAGTGAAGGTAAAATATATCACCCGGATACGCGCCTCTGCCCGGAGGTCTTCCCAATAAAAGCGATATCTGTCTGTAACACCACGCATGTTTGGTAAGGTCATCGAATATCACAAGTGTATGCTTTTTATCATACATGAAATAATCCGCCATGGAGCACGCGACATACGGGGCAAGGTACTGCTGGCCCGGATGCGCGGCAGCTGTTGCCTCCACAATGATAGAATATGAGAATGCGTCAAATTCTTTGAACAGTTCGACTACCTTGCCAAGCTGTGAATTGGATTTACCTATACAACAATAAATGCATATGACACCTTTTCCCTTTTGGTTCAGTATCGCGTCCGTACATATAGTTGTTTTACCAGTCATTTTATCGCCCAGTATCAACTCCCTCTGTCCTTTTCCGACCGGAATAAGAAAATCCAGCATTTTCACGCCTGTCTCCATAGGCGCGTTAACAGGCTGTCTTTCCATAACAGAAGGGGCGTCTTTGAATATCGGATACCATTCGTCCTCTTTTACAGGCCCTTCAGCGTCACGCGGTTCACCTAAGGCATTCACTACCCTGCCTATGAAATTTTTTCCAACCGGCACATTGAACGGCTCCAAAGTAGCCGTTACCAGATCTCCCGGATTAATGGGTTGATTTTCTTTTAAAATGAGGGCCTGTACAACCTTCTCATTAAATCCCACTATCATACCCACTGTTTCGTAACCGAATTTTATCATCTGCCCGTAAAGGCATTTATTCATGCCGTCTATCAGGACAACACAACCCTTAACTGCCTTTACCCGTCCCGTCTCTTGATATTTTAGCGTCATATATATTTCCTGGTTTGCCTAATAGTATTTTAAGCCTTTCCCCTTTTCTGCCCCCTCATAGAAAGCACTATCCAGACGACATAGAAAAGAACCGTAAAGATACCCAGAAATCCGATAATAGACAGAATAATTATCCACGTTGAGGTAACGTCCGGCTTCCATCCTTTAAAAATAGACCTGGATACCAGTATGATACCTTTTAATCCCCTGATCCCCCTTATTCCCCCGCCTCTTTGCATAGTGGAGTCGCCGCGGCCTTTCCCTATCGCTGAGCCCAATCCTTGGCCAATACCGCCTCCCTTTCCTTCTGCCTTGCCCCCCCCGAATCTCGTTTCCTGTTTGCCTCCACCCGTATTCTGCTCTATGCCTTCTTCACCTGACCTGGCCAACTCGAACTGCAGCAGGAAGCTTCTTAGCCTTTCCAAATATTCTTTCGCGTCTTCAAGATGCTGCTGGTTTTTCTTAAAATTCGCCACCCTTTTCTTGAAAGGTATATCATCATTTTGGGTTTCCCTGATAGTGTTCAGAAGGCCGTAGATCTCATTACCTATATACGCCCCCAGCCTTTCATATTCCGTATCAACAAGCTGTTCAAGTATCTTATCGGTCTCTGCCTTAACAGCATGTATATCAACTTCTTTTATCCTCCAGACATCTTTGACCTTGATCTCAAATTTTCTGGTTTCGCCCGCCTCGAGCTCAATATCATCCTTTAAATAAAACTGTGAACGGGCCATATCATAACCTGTTTTTAGCCCTGCCGGGTCGAGAATATAATTTTCACCTATCTCCGGCAGCAGGTAATATTTCATGGGTAATTTGAACTTCTCCTCATAAGGGTTCTTTGCCTCCACAACAATGGTTACTATATTTTGTTTTATATCTATCCCGGCGGCCAATCCCTCCAATACCAGCATATCATTTTCTATGACAACTATCTTTTTCTTATTTATACGGTAATTTTCTATGCGTTCACCTATAGGAATGGATGCCTCCTGCTCTTGTTGTATCGCGTCGATTCTCGCCAATATATCATCGCGCATCTTCTTGGCGGTATCAGAGAGCCCCTCCTTTGTCAGGTCCTCGATTTTTTCCTCCACATGCTCGCGCATGACATCTAACTTTTTCTTTGAAATCTTCCATACATCCTTGGTATGAATAGTGAAGACCTTTGTCTCCTTTGGGCCAAGCGTAATATTACCCGCCACATAATATTTATCATTATCCACGTCATATTGGACATCCAGGCCTCCGGTATCAATAACATGTTCGGGCCTGACTTCCGGCGGCAGATGATACTTTACGGGTATTACGCCAACTTCATCAGGATCAGGATTGATAACAATAAATTTTACTTTTACCTGGGCATGTAAATTGAAGATAAAGGTTGTGTTTACGGCCAATACAACCGCTATTGAAAGTATATATTTCAGGCAGTAAGCCCGTGGTTTCATATATAATATAACATTAATAATATTATAAGAAGATATTAACTTATCTGTGAATATTATACCATAAGATTGATGTAAAGGCAAATCGGGCCAATGGCCGGTCTGTGTCAAGAACTTGGTGGTACTTTTTCTTTGAGCGAATAATTGAATATAGTCAGTGAGAGTTACCCCCAACCCCATGTGTCATGCCCGCGGAGCGCAGCCTCCCCGAATGGGGAAAAGCGGAC
>Ga0272441_10004169_pt1 | contig 26593 bp, 21 predicted proteins | sample SSMProp6N_FD_193582 | JGI IMG/M metagenome (GOLD analysis project Ga0272441, IMG submission 193582) | Marine sediment archaeal communities from Little Sippewissett salt marsh, Falmouth, MA, United States - SSM-Prop-6N | ecosystem: Environmental > Aquatic > Marine > Wetlands > Sediment ... | reverse complement strand
CTGTTTTTTATTGAGATTCGTGGGGGTCTTCACGTTCACCTGAACAATCTGATCGCCACGGTGGCCGTTTCTAAGGGAGGGAATCCCTTCACCCCGCAGCCGGAAGATGTCGCCGGGTTGGGTACCCTTGGGAATCTTCAGTTCGCTCTCCCCGTTAAGCGTGGGGATGGTGATGGCATCACCCAGGGTCGCCTGTACAAAGGAAATAGGAATCTGGCACGATACGCTGGTGTCGTCCCGCTTGAAAAAATCATGGGCTTCAGCGTGAATGAACACGTACAGGTCGCCGTGCGGGCCACCATAGACACCGGCTTCACCCTCGCCGGTGAGTCGCAGTCGCGAGCCGTTGTCCACGCCGGCAGGAATTCTCACAGACACCTTTTTTCGGGCCAGTACCTTGCCAAGACCCCGGCAGGTTTTACAGGGATTGGATATGACCTGTCCTTGACCCCGGCAGTGGCTACAGGTGGTACGGACGGTGAAAAACCCCTGACTGCGGCCCACCTGGCCGCTGCCACCGCATTGGGAACAAGTCTCCACGCCGGTCCCGGGTTCAGCGCCACTTCCCTCACAGGCGGTACACGCTTCAGCCTTTTCCACATCGATCTCTTTTTCCGTACCAAAGACCGCTTCCATAAAGGTGAGCTGCATATCGTAACGAAGGTCAGCACCCCTGTTTGCCCGGCTCCTGGACCGGCGGCCGCCGCCAAATCCGAAGAAATCTTCGAAAATATCTCCAAAACTGGAAAAGATGTCTTCAAATCCACCAAAACCGGAGAACCCCGACCCCTCCAGCCCCTGATGGCCATACTGGTCATAAATCTGGCGTTTATTGGCGTCCCGGAGTACCTCGTAAGCCTCGGCGGCCTCTTTGAACTTTTCTTCGGCCTTTTGGTCTCCGGGGTTTCTGTCGGGATGAAATTGAAGGGCCAGCTTCCGGTAGGCCTTTTTCAAATCCGCATCGCCGGCGTTTCGCTCAACGCCGAGCACTTCATAATAGTCTCGTTTGGCTGCCATGGATTGTCCTGGAACGTTACCCCTTCGTGTTGTCACGGGCGATGTGATGTGTTAATTTTTCGTCGTTTAAGTGAAGCATAAGATTAATGCAAGATGAAAGGATGTCAATGGAAAGTCGGGAGCTTCCCTTCGTTCGGGAGATGTTCGACAGCATCGCCCCGCGCTATGATCTGCTCAACCGCCTGCTCAGCCTCCGCCAGGATGTCGTCTGGCGAAAAAAGTTGGTGTCGGTCATGGCTATTCCAGAAAACGGGCAGGTGCTGGACGTGGCCTGCGGCACCGGTGACGTCGCCATTGAGATCTGCAGGCAGAAGGGGTCGCGGGTGAAGGTGACCGGCCTTGATTTTTCACCGGGCATGCTTGGCCTGGCCCAGGAGAAGATCCGCCGGAATCAAAACAGTTCGATCTCCCTGCTGGCCGGCGACGCCCTGGCGCTGCCCTTTGGCGAAGCATCCTTTCACGCAGTGACCATCGCCTTCGGCATCCGCAACATCCAAGATAAAGCCGGCGCGCTGAGGGCTTTCTATGAGAGCCTTATGCCTGGCGGGATGTTGCTGGTGCTGGAACTGGCCTCACCGAAAAAAACCCGTCTGCGCGAGGCCTATCTGGCTTACTTTCAAAAAGTGCTGCCAACTATCGGCCGCCTCTTTTCCAGGCACAGCTTCGCCTATTCCTACCTGCCCGACTCGGTTTCCCGGTTCCCGGCAACCGATGTTTTTATGACCATCATGGAGCAAGCAGGCTTTTCCCATGTCACCTGTCGTCGCATGACACTGGGAATCGCCAACCTGTTTGCGGGGGTTAAACCTTAAAGAAAAAGGTGGGTCTGAATGACTATACCGAGGATTAATTCGCTTGCTGTTTGTCACACATGCGGCGCATGCAGCTGAAAAAAGTTGTCCCACAGAAAATCCAGCCGTTCACCGGCCTCCGTCAATGAGACTGCCGCCCATATCGGTTCCCCGGTCTCAGCGGTCCCGGTGATTTCACAAAGCTTCAGCCGCTTCAGTTTTCCCAGGGCATCTTCGATTTCGAAATCGATGGAGGTATCGTAGGTCGCTTTAAACCATACTTCAATGGCATCGTCCAGCGATGCAGCGGTCATCCCCGCTTGGGATTCAGCCAGGAAAACATATCCCAGCAGGGCCTCCTTAAACTCCTCTTCCTCCGCATCGGCAATGATGTGGTAAAAAACGCCGGCATTGTTGTCCAAATTCTTAAAGTAAAGATTATCCCCCAGGGTTTTCATAAATTTGATTTTGCGGTTTTTATAGCTGTTCCACTGTTTGAAAAGAAAAGCCCCAATCGCGGCCAGGGCCGTTACTCCGCCCACCATGCCGGAAATTTCCACTGGACCCAATGGCGGGATCTTACCGCCACTGGCGACAACGGACCGGGTCATCAACCATAAAATACTCGCCATGGCAACCAGTCCCGCACCGGCCTTCAATAAAACCGCAACTCCGCCACCGACGGCAACACCGCCCATGAACAGTTTATCCCTGAGCTTCATTCGAACCTGAGCGTTGGGAAACAGCATCTCCAGATCCCCTTTGGGTATGTTCTTGAAGAGCTTCACGATCATGGTACCCGGATTGAAATTAAGATCTTTGCGTCCACGGGCCTGAAAATATGATTCATCCTTGTACTTGATGAGCAACGCCACCCTGTCGTATACGATGATGTCGATGGTCTCTTCTTTGAACAGCCATTTTTTGCGCCTGATCCGATGGGATTGGACCCCCCGTCTAAAGACCAATTGATTCTCAAAATCCTCGAAATCAACCAACAGGTTGATCTTGAAGAGCGATTCCCGGTTCATGGCGTATGTCAGATCGGTTGCGGTGATTTGTTGATAGTTGGCCTGATTCAACACGTCTTTAAATGCCGCCATGAGCCGGTTTTCATGGGCTTTGCGTGCTTCATGGGAAACGTGTCGGAGGCTCACCGTATCGTTGTCAGGGTTAAACGGATAATAGTTTTCCTCAAGCGTCTCTGTTTTCGCATGAAATTCAAAATGGAAGAGACTGTTCAGGATGGTGCTGAAGCGAAGAAAGGCATCTCGGTCGTTGGGTGTGACCATCTTGCTGTTGGCTAAACCATCTACGAGGTCCGTTTTGCGGATGGGAATGAATCGTTCTCTAACTGAAGGGTCTGCCACCATCAATCCTCCCAATCCAAGGTGCGCTGAACCGCCTTTTTCCAACCCCGGACACCGGCCTGGCGCACATGATCATCCATCTGTGGCTGCCAGATCTTGTCCACCGACCAGTATCGTTTCAGCTCCTCCATGGAGGCCCAGTATCCCACGGCCAAGCCCGCTGCATAGGCGGCTCCCAGGGCCGTGGTTTCGGTGATGGCTGGCCGGATCACCGGCACGTTGAGCAGGTCAGACTGAAACTGCATGAGCAGCTCGTTGACCACCATCCCCCCATCGACTTTAAGGCTGTTGAGTTCAACGCCCGAATCCTTTTTCATGGCCTCCATAATGTCCAGGGTCTGGTAGGCGTTGGCCTCCAGCGCGGCGCGGGCGATGTGACCCTTGTTGACATAACGGGTGAGGCCGACAATAACCCCGCGGGCATCGGAGCGCCAATAGGGGGCAAAAAGGCCGGAAAAGGCCGGAACGATATATGCGCCGCCGTTGTCGTCCACCGTTCGGGCGAGCGTTTCCACCTCCGCTGCCGACGCGATCAGCCCCAGGTTGTCCCGCAGCCACTGCACCAGGGCGCCGGCAATGGCCACCGACCCTTCCAGGCAATAAACCGGTTTTTCCCCACTGATCTGGTATCCCACGGTCGTCAACAGGCCATGGGCGGACTGGACCGGCTCGGTGCCCGTATTGAGTAGCATGAAACAGCCGGTACCATAGGTATTTTTCGCCTCGCCGACCCCAAAACAGGTCTGGCCCACCAGGGCGGCCTGTTGGTCTCCCAGTGCGCCGCACACCGGAACCGTCGCCCCCAGCGGACCCTCCCTTAGGGTATGGCCCCAGGTGTTTTTGTCGATGGAAGGCACGATGCGCGGCATCATCTGCCGGGGAATGCCCAAAATCTTTAGGATTTCATCATCCCAGGACAGGGTATCCAGGTCCATGATCAGGGTGCGTGAGGCATTGGAGACATCGGTTACATGGGCGCCACCGGCCGCACCGCCGGTGAGCTGCCAGATAACCCAGGTTTCGATGGTGCCGAAAAGGGCCAGGCCTTTTTCGGCCGCCGCCCGTGCCTCGGGAACATTGTCCAGAATCCACTTGACCTTGGGCCCCGCAAAATAGGTGGCGACCGGCAGCCCGGTCTTTTTGCGGAAGCGGTCCTGACCGCCTTCTTTGGCCAGGGCGCTGCAGATTTCATCGGTTCGGGTGCACTGCCAGACAATGGCATTGTAAAAGGGCTTGCCGGTTTTCCTGTCCCAAACCACCGCGGTTTCGCGCTGGTTGGTAATGCCGATGGCGGCGATCTCCTTGCCGTTGATCCCGGCTTTTCCCATAGCCCCTTTGATCACCCGGCGGCTGTTGTCCCAGATTTCCAAGGGGTCATGCTCAACCCAGCCCGGCTTGGGAAAAATCTGCTTGTGCTCCACCTGGTCGACGCCTGCGATCTGTCCCTGGTGATCGAAAAGGATGAACCGGTTGCTGGTGGTGCCCAAATCCAATGCGCCGATATAGCTGGCCATATGTCGCTCCTTTCGTGGAATAAGGGTTTTTATCCGATTTCAGCTTCAGCTGTCGACGACCCCGTTGACCATGGCCTCGATAGCCCCGTAGGCCGTGGCCACGGCAAGACCGGTACCGCTTTTGGTTCGGATCCAGTCCTGATGAGCCAAAATTGAACCGGCGGCATGCAGGTTCTCATAAACAATCTGGCCATCCAGGTTCAATGGCCGAAACCGCTCGTCCACCTCGATTCCGGCAAGGTTGATGGCATGGCCTTTGGGGTCCAGAAACTGCTGCCGGTGCCAGCAGCTGCGGTTTTCCGGTTGGCAGACGGGCAGATCCATGAGCGCTTCGCAGATTCCCTGGCGTTCAGCCACCAATCCTTTTCCCAGAAACCGGCCGGTAGCCAGCAGCACGTGTTCCGCCACCACCGTCATCTCAGGTTCAGTTCTTCCCAGCTCGAGGACAAACCGACCGTTTGCCTGACGGTGAATGGAATGTACGGTATGATGATAGAAGGCTTTAACCCCAATTTGGGGAAGATGGCTTTCGAAAGCCTCTTTAAGGCGAATGCCGGAAATGGCTGGTGGCATGGTGGGAATCTCGAAAACCGGTCGTCCGAGCATCTGATTGAGATCATGGTGAACACCCTTGCTGTCGTGAATCCCAAGAATGGCGGGCAGCCCCACAAATTTTGCCTGGCCCAGATGGGGGCGGATGGCCTCGGCCAGCTCCCGGCGAGCCGCCTCAACTTCTAAACCCCGTGCGATGTGTTCAGCGTATTTGGGACCCAGCCGGTGTTGCGAGGGCAGATCGATGGACGCCGTCTTCAGATCCGGCCATGAGGGTTTCAGGGTGTTGACGATCTGGACCGCACTGAAGCCACGCAGCCCATGTATATCGACGATCAGACAGGGTGCCTTTTCTTCCAACGCCTGCACGCCGGCCCACATGGTCTCAGGCACCCGAAAGGTGCGCTTGAGGGTGCCCACCGGGGTGATCAGCCGAGCATTTTTGTCTGGATATCCAGCGTATGGATGACCGGCATGACCCAGGAAATCCGTTAATCCATCCATGGCCGAACGGATCTGGTTATTGGAAACACGGCAAAAGGGGTGTTGGGGATATGTTTGTTTGAGCTGTTTCAACCCCTGCCAGGGATCGTCGATCAGTTCCCGTGTGCTGCCGTGGGCGACGCCGTATAGGTCAAACAGGCCACTGGCATAAAGGGTCTCGCCGGTGAGTCCGGCCTGCACGGTGGTTATGCCGCGCCGGGCGGCGAACAGGGCAGCCGACATGCCGGCCATACCAGCCCCGATGACCATCAGCCGGCATTTTATTGGTTCTGCCTTCGCTGTTTCCATGGCTTCTTTTCTATTGCGACGTTGCCTGCACGGCTAACCCGAATGTCCGTTAAAGGGGGGTAGGTTGTGGTTCAGATCAAGGCTGCAAAGATTTGGAAACCGCAGGCGTAACAGTGCTACGTCGAGGATTTCCAAATCTTGAGAACGCCGAACTGAGCCTCAAGATGCCCTTTCTTGACGGGCATTAGGTGGTTTCGCTAACATCGAGGCCTAACAGCCCGCAGTGAAGCGCCTCCTGAAGCTCGGCCTGAGAGACAGCCGGTCCCCACAACAAGGGTTGCATTCCGCGCCAGCGTTCGTTGAGAAAATCCTTTAGTTCGCCGATCCCCTCGCTGTCCTTGAGCATTCCTTCATTATACATATGGGCGGCCATTCGCAGACTGCAGAATGACCCCTGGCACGGCCCCTTGCCCACTCGGCTGCGCTGTCCCATCTCCCTCAATCCAGGACGATGGCCGTTGTTCGTCAGGGATCCCGCGATCTCGTTGAACACGCTGGTGGAAACCATTTCACACTCGCACAGCAACAGATCCGAAGCGTCTTTCTTTTTGAACCACATTTTCGGGGACAGACCGGGTTCTGTGTACTGGGCTTCACTGGAAGCAGGCAATGGTTCCACAGAGGTCCGGCAGGGGCTGTTGTTTCCCAACCGCCGACAGACCAGATTGGCGGTCTTTTCCGCCATGAGCCGATAGGTGGTCAGCTTGCCGCCCGTGATGGTGATAAAATTCTCCAGCCCATCCGATTCATGATCCAGCAGTGAAAAGCCGCGGCTCACCGCCCGGTCATCGGAGCCGTTGCCGGACTGCACGAGGGGTCGAACACCAGCATAGGCGCGGATGAAACGCGTGTCCGCCAGTTTGGGCACCATGGCCATGCCGTCGTCGATCATGGCATCGATCTCAGCTGTTGTGGGGCGGCATTGGTCCGGCGAATCAATCCGTTTAGACGTGGTGCCAAAAATGGAAACAGTTCCCCCCGGCATCAGAATGTCGGCATCCGCCGGCTTGCGTAAGCGGCTGAGCACCCGTTCGCCCAGCCGCATCTGACTGATAATCAAGCTGCCCTGGGAATAAACCATATTGATACGGGTACCAGCCATGGCCGCCACCTCACCGGCCCAAGCCCCGGTAGCATTGACGATCTGATCGGCGTGAACACGGACCTCGCTGCCCTGTCGGCGATCCATCAGCCGCACCGCCTCAATGCGGCCGTTACGCTGGTCAAACCCCACCACCTTGTGATTCAGCAGCAACGAGGTTCCCAATCTTCCGGCCTGGGCCAGGTTGTCCAGGGACAGCTTGAAGGGGTCGATGGAGGCATCTTCCACCGCAAAGGCGGCAATCGTGTCCGCTGAAAGCGACGGTTCCATTTCCAGGGCATCTTTTGGATCAACAGAAACCGCATCAATGCCGCATTGATGGCATCGGTCAGCAAAATCGGCGATGTATCTATCATCATCTCCCTTGACGGCAACGAAGAGACCGCCGGTGTCTTCAACACACTGGGGCGCCAGCCGCTTGAGGATCGCCCCCTCGTCACGGCACTCCCTGGCCGAAGACGGATCCGATTCTATATACCGGGCGCCGCTGTGCAACAGGCCGTGGTTCCCGCCGGAGGCACCCGCATTGATGTCCTGTTTCTCAACCAGGATGCAACGGATACCGCGAAGCGCCAGATCCCGGGCCAACCCAGTGCCGGTGGCGCCGCCACCGATGATCAACACCTGCGTTTCGAATTGTTGGTCCATTTTGACCCTGTACCTACGGTCCCGGCCGACGTCTGGACGCGTTGATAAAATGTTTCACTTGAGATAAATCCGTTCGAATGGTACACTAACGAACATATTTCGAACTTTCTTCCAAGTTAATGAATAAAAAATATCATACAAAGTCTAGCTTGTCACCAATAATTGTTCGTTTAAAATCAAAAATTGCCCCACTTTTTCAAAAACGAAAAGATTAAACCCTCCAAGTGGAAGCCGCTTACCATGACAGGCAAAAGAGCACCGGCCGGCGTACCGCCCACAACAATAACAAACGAGAAGGTTGCCCCGGTTCGAAAACGGCACGAAAAAATAAAGAAGATGGTCCGGTCGCAGGGATTTGTGACTATTGAAGCCCTTGCCCAATCCTTTTCGGTGACACCTCAGACCATCCGCCGGGACATCAATTCGCTAAGCGAAAAGGGCCAGTTGTGCCGATACCATGGCGGAGCTGCCATTCCCACCTCCACCGAAAATGTGGCTTATAACGAACGAAAAGTACTCTGCTTCCGCGAAAAGCAGAAAATTGCCCAACTGCTTGCCCAGCATGTTCCGGACAACGTCTCCCTGTTCATCAATATTGGCACCACTACCGAAGCCGTTGCCCACGCCCTGTGCAATCACAAACGCCTTCGAGTCATCACCAACAACCTGAATGTGGCCTCCACCATGAGTGCGAACGAAAAGTTCGAAGTCATCGTCGCCGGCGGGCTGGTCCGTCATCGAGATCAGGGCATTATCGGCGAAGCCACCATCGATTTTATCAGTCAGTTCAAGGTAGACTACGGAATTATAGGCATCAGCGGGATTGATATCGACGGAACCCTTCTGGATTTCGATTATCGCGAAGTACGAGCGGCAAGGGCTATTATCGACAATTCACGCAGTGTGTTTCTGGCCGCCGACCATACCAAGTTCGGCAGAAATGCCATGGTCCGTCTGGGAAACATCGCCGAAATCGATGGCCTGTTTACGGACCGCCAGCTGCCTTCCGGGCTGGCAGAAATTATCGCCGCATCGGAAGTCGAACTCCACGTCGCCTGACGAGGCTGCCCAAGGCCGAATGCAAGAACAGCTGGGTTTATCGGCCGGAGCTACCGGCAAGCCGGTCTTTTCGCTTGCGAAAGCGGCTTTTTACATATGTGCGTATAGGCACGATGAATTTTCACTTGCGAAAATAAAAACGGGATGTTAATTTAATCTTGATTGTTTCTCTTCTCTTCCTCATATCCGAACCATAGCGCAATACCTGCAGAATCGGAGTCCGAACGATGGGCTTAAAAATCCAGAATGTCACTAAAGTGGTGGGGGGAGAAACCCATCTCCGCCAGATCGATCTTGCGTTTAAAGAAGGATCCCGCAACGTGCTGCTGGGTCGAACCCTCTCCGGCAAGACCTCCCTGTTGCGCATCATGGCCGGTCTGGACCGACCCACCAGCGGTAAAATTATCATCGACGGCCAGGACATGACCGGTGTTTCCGTTAGAAAACGAAGCATCGCCATGGTCTACCAGCAATTCATCAACTACCCCTCCTTGACTGTCTACCATAACATCGCCTCCCCCCTGAAAATCAGCGGCATATCGAAAAAAGAGCTGGACCGGCGGGTCCGCGAGACAGCGGAAATGCTCCATTTGGAGGATATGTTGGACCGGATTCCTGCGGAGCTGTCCGGCGGCCAGCAACAACGCACAGCCATCGCCCGTGCCCTGGTTAAAGATGCCCAGTTGCTCCTTCTGGACGAACCGCTGGTCAACCTCGACTACAAACTTCGGGAAGAGCTTCGGGTGGAGCTTCAGGAAATTTTTCGGAAACGGTCCGCCATTGTGGTGTATACCACCACCGAGCCTTCCGAAGCCCTGATGCTGGGCGGCAACGTCGTGGTCCTCGACGAAGGCAGGGTGTTGCAAACCGGCGCCACTGCCACGGCATACCAACGGCCCGAAACCTTGAGAGCCGCAGAAGTTTTCAGCGACCCGCCCATCAATGCCCTCGAAAGTGCAGTGGCTGACGGCAGGGCTGTCATGGGAGACAATATTCCGGTCCCCTTGACCGGGCACCTAGCCGATCTGGCCGACGGATCATACCGATTTGCCTTCCGGTCAAACCACCTGTGGCTTTCCAGCCAGACGGAGGGTGACATCGCCATTACGGGCACTGTGGAACTGTCCGAAATCAATGGTTCGGAAACATTTATCTATGTCCATCACGGCAAAAGCGCCTTCGTGGTGCAACAGGAAGGGGTGCACCCCTTTGCCATGGGCAACGAGATGACCGTGTTCATCAACCCTAAACACCTTTTTGTGTACGGCACCGCCGGCCAACTGGTGGCCGCGCCTCCGGCTGCCGAGCCTTACAACCAGCCATAGCCGGGAGAACCCCATGGCGCGCATAGAATTCGATCAAATCGCCCACTCCTATTATCCGAACCCCGAAACGGATTCGGACTATGCCCTCAAAGAGATCAATACCATATGGGAGGACGGCGGGGCCTACGCCCTGCTCGGCCCCTCCGGCTGCGGAAAGACCACATTGCTCAACGTGATTTCCGGCCTGCTAAAACCCAGCAAAGGCCGGGTGATTTACGACGGCACCGATGTGACTTCCCTTCCCCCGGAAAAACGCAACATCGCCCAGGTGTTCCAGTTTCCGGTGCTTTACGACACCATGACCGTTTTCGACAATCTGGCCTTTCCGTTGAAAAATCGGGGTTTCAAAAAAGCGGACACCGCCAGGCGGGTGCAGGAAGTTGCCGAGATCCTCGACTTGACACCGGACCTGAATAAAAAAGCAGCGGGCCTGAGTGCCGATGCCAAACAGAAAATATCCCTGGGCCGCGGCCTGGTGCGAAGTGACGTGGCCGCTGTGCTATTCGATGAACCCCTGACCGTCATCGACCCCCATTTAAAGTGGCATCTACGCCGGAAGCTCAAGGAGATCCACGAACAGCTGAAACTGACGATGATCTATGTCACCCACGACCAGGTGGAAGCCCTGACCTTCGCGGATCAGGTGATCCTTATGTACGAAGGTGAAATCGTCCAGGTCGGCACACCGGAGGAGCTTGTCGAAAATCCGCGGCACAAGTTCGTCGGCTATTTTATCGGAAGCCCAGGCATGAATTTTCTGCCCTGCACCCTTGAGGGCCAATACGCCAAAGTCGACGGGGTGACCATCGCTCTGGAGCCGGAAACGGCTGCCTTGGGGGCCGAGGCCAGTGGGGTACTGGAACTGGGCATCCGCCCCATGCACATAGAGGTGTACGGCTCAGCTGTCGACGGAGGGGTGCCGGTAACGATGAAAACCGTGCAGGACCAGGGCAGCTTCAAGATTCTAACAACCGCCCTCAACGGTCACACCCTATTAGCCCGCGTGCCTGAGGGGCACCCGGTACCGGAAAACCAGGCGTGGCTGAAGTTTCCACCGCAACGGACCAAACTATTTGCCGACGAACGGCTAGTCAGATAAAGGGAGGACTCCATGGAAAAATGGGCGGACAACAAGGCATGGTTCCTGGTGCTGCCGGTTTTTGTCGTCGTGGCCTTCAGCGCCATCATACCACTGATGACCGTGGTCAATTACTCGATCCAGGACATCTTCGGCCCGGGCAATGCCGTATTCGTGGGGACTGAATGGTTTAAGCAAATGCTAACCGACACCCGCCTGCACGATGCCTTGGGGCGTCAATTTATATTTTCAGGCTTGGTCCTGCTGATCGAAATCCCCCTGGGCATCCTGATTGCGCTGGCCATGCCCAAAAAGGGCTGGGGTGCCTCCGCTAGTCTGGTAACGCTGGCCATCCCCCTGCTGATTCCATGGAATGTAATCGGTACCATTTGGATCATCTTTACTCGACCGGATATTGGCTTGTTCGGTGTCGGAATTAACAGTCTGAATCTTCTCGATGTGCCCTTTGATCACACCGCCCGACCGTCTTACGCATGGGCCACCCTGATGGCCATGGAGGTCTGGCACTGGACCCCCCTGGTGGCGCTTCTGTGTTATGCCGGGCTGCGCGCCATCCCGGAGGCCTACTACCAGGCCGCTAAAATTGACGGTGCCTCGGCCTGGGCGGTCTTTCTCTATATCCAATTACCCAAGATGCGCGGTGTCCTCACCATCGCCATTTTGCTCAGGTGGATGGACAGCTTTCTCATCTACGCCGAACCCTTTGCGCTGACTGGCGGGGGACCCGGCAATTCTACCACCTTTCTGTCTATCTATCTGGTCAAACTGGCTACCGGGCAATTTGACCTCGGGCCGGCGGCGGCCTTTTCCCTGATTTATTTTCTCATCGTTCTGCTGTTCTGCTTTATCTTCTACCAGGCACTGCTGAATGTCGGCAAAGGAGAAAAGACATCATGAAAATTCGAAAGCGAACCTTCGCCTTGCTCTTCTATTTTCTATTGCTGGCTTTGCCCATCTACTGGATGCTCAACATGTCATTGCGCAGCAACGCAGATATCCTGAGCGCTTTCTCCCTCTACCCATCCAACATCACCTTTGAAAACTACATTAAGGTCTTCACTGATCATACCTGGTACTCAGGGTATATCAATGCCATGATTTACGTCAGCTTGAATACCGTCATGTCCCTGGCCTTTGCACTACCGGCGGCCTATGCCTTCTCGCGTTTTAAATTCCTCGGCGACGGGCAGATGTTTTTCTGGCTGCTGACCAACCGTATGGCCCCACCGGCGGTTTTTCTGCTGCCATATTTCCAGCTCTACTCCACCGTCAACCTGATCGACACCCATATCGCCGTGGCCCTGGCCCATTGCCTCTTCAACGTCCCTCTGGCGGTATGGATCCTGGAGGGGTTTATGTCCGGCATTCCCAAAGAGATCGACGAAACCGCCTTTATCGATGGGTACTCTTTCCCGCGATTTTTTTTCACGCTGTTCATCCCGCTGATCCGGGCGGGTGTGGGCGTTACGGCTTTTTTCTGCTTCATGTTCAGCTGGGTCGAGCTGTTGTTTGCCCGCACGCTGACGGTCACCGAGGCCAAACCGATTGTCGCCACCATGACCCGAACGATCAGCGCCACCGGTCTGGACTGGGGTCTGTTGGCCGCCAATGGGATCCTCACCATCGTTCCGGGCGCCCTGGTCATCTGGTTCGTGCGCAATCATCTAGCCAAGGGATTCGCATTGGGTCGCGTCTAAAGGGGGATCAGCATGCGTTTCGAATGGATGTATTGGACAGTCCCGACGGCAATTTTCTTCATCTCCATTTTTCTGATGATCGCCGGCATGCTCGTCTGGGAACTGGTTTCGCCGACCGTTGAACGTCGCGGATTCCTTAAGATCCCAACGACACGGGGCACGCGCTTTTTTGTCGGCTTGCTGGGCACCGCCTATATCCATCTGGCCTGGCTCGGGCTCACGGATTTCAATTTGTGGTTTGCGCTGCCGATTTCAGCTGTGTGGATCTTTATCGTGATGCGCTGGGGATAAACTGAAGAACAACCGTTCAGAGGTTCAGGGTTCAAGGGTTAATGATTACCCGATGAAAGCAGCCTTATGCCACAAGGCAGGATTTCGCTCACGGTTGACAAAAAGATGGTACCCCTGAACGCAGAACCCTGAACCTGAAACCGTTTTCATAACAGGACGTGTCTCTATCGTTGGGCGATTGCAGCCTTCACGCCCACGATACCGTCCGACAGCCCCACCCCTACCCATGAAGGCTTAAAGGAGGAGACCCATGAACGTGAAGATGAAAAAAACGATGCTTTTGAGCGTTGCCTTGGCGATCATGTTCGCCCTGGCGGCAGGTCCGGCCATGGCAGATATGGCCGCCGCAAAGAAGTGGGTTGACGAGGAATTCCAACCCTCGACCCTGAGCAAAGCCGATCAGATGAAGGAGATGGAATGGTTCATCAAGGCCGCCAAACCATTCAAGGGTATGAATATCAAGGTCGTGTCCGAAACCATTTCAACGCATGAGTATGAAGCCAAGACCCTGGCCAAAGCCTTCGAGGAAATTACCGGCATCAAGGTTTCTTTCGACCTGATCCAGGAAGGCGACGTCATTGAAAAACTGCAGACCCAATGGGCGTCGGGCAAGAACATTTACGACGGCTGGATCAACGACTCCGACCTGATCGGCACTCATGCCCGTTATGGTTATGTGGTGCCCTTGTCCGACTTCATGGCCGGCGAAGGTAAAGATGTGACCCTGCCGACCCTGGATGTCGATGACTTCATGGGCAAGTCTTTCACCACGGGACCGGACGGGAAGCTCTATCAGCTGCCGGATCAGCAGTTCGCCAACCTTTACTGGTTCCGTTACGACTGGTTCAAACGCCCGGATTTCAAGAAGCAGTTCAAGGAGATCTACGGCTATGAGTTGGGTGTTCCGGTCAATTGGTCGGCTTACGAGGATATTGCCGAGTTTTTCACCGAACATGTCCGTGAAATCGACGGCAAGGCCATTTTCGGGCATAATGACTACGGCAAGAAGGCCCCCGATCTGGGCTGGCGCTTTACCGACGCCTGGCTCTCCATGGCCGGTGCAGGCGACAAGGGAATCCCCAATGGCCTGCCCGTGGACGAATGGGGTATCCGCATGGAAGGCTGTCGGTCGGTCGGCGCAACCGTCGCCCGCGGGGGTGCCGCCAATGGTCCGGCTGCCAAGTACGCGCTTCAAAAATACATGGATTGGCTAAGAAAATACGCACCTCCGGGCAGTCTGGGCATGGATTTTTACACCTATCTGCCCTTTCTGGCGAACGGCAGCGTGGCCCAGCAGATCTTCTGGTATACCGCATTTCTTCCCAGCATGGTCGAGCCGGGCCCCACGGTGAATGAGGACGGCACCCCAAAATGGCGCATGGCCCCCTCGCCCCACGGCCCCTACTGGGAAGAAGGCATGAAGCTGGGTTATCAGGATTGCGGCTCCTGGACCTTTATGAAGAGCACGCCGCTCGAACGCCGTAAGGCCGCCTGGCTGTTTGCCCAGTTCTGCGTGTGCAAAACGACCTCACTAAAGAAGGCCCACGTCGGCCTGACCCCCATCCGTGACAGTGACATCCGTCATGAATCCTTCACCGAACGGGCTCCCAAATTGGGCGGCCTGGTGGAATTCTACCGCAGTCCGGCCCGCGTGGCCTGGACGCCGACCGGCGTCAATGTGCCCGATTATCCGAAACTGGCCCAGCTGTGGTGGCAGAATATCGGCGAGGCGGTTTCCGGTGAAGTGACCGTGGACACAGCCATGGACAATCTGGCCAAAGAGATGGACAAAGTGCTGGAACGCATCGCCCGCTCCAAGACCCAGGGCGAGTGTGGCCCCCTATTGAATCCGGAGAAGGATGAAGCCTACTGGCTGAATCAGCCCGGATCCCCCAAGGCCAAGCTGGCCAACGAAAAACCCAAGGGGGAAACGGTCGATTACGACAAACTGATCGAGGCCTGGCGCGCAGGAAAGGTGAAATAGCCCAAGGCCATTCCTGAGACAACACAATCGGGGCCGGCTCGTTTCTGAGCCGGCCCCATTCATTTTAAAACCTCCTGTTCGATTCCCGTATCGGCTGAACCGTTGGCCTTTGCGTGGTTGGGCAAAAGGGTTGCCATAATCCTGTCAGGCCTCTTTTGGCGCCAGGATTACCGTTTGACTTTGGCCACGGCCTTGGTTACATACGGCCCAACCAATGAACGATCAGGAAAGGACGATTCATGAACGACACAGACAAAACCGCCTGCATCTCGCCGGTACGCCTGGGATACAGCAGCCAATTCAAATTCAAATGCCATCCCGGGGTATCCTGTTTTACCGAATGCTGCCGGGGCATCAATATCATTCTCACGCCGTACGACATCATCCAGATGAAAAACCGGCTGGGCCTCTCTTCCCGAGATTTTTTGGCGATCTACACCGAGCCGCACCTGCTGGAAAAAACCGACCTGCCCATGGTCACCCTCAAGCTGCTGGATGACGAACGCGAATCATGCCCCTTTGTCAAGGACAAGGAGGGATGCATCATTTATAAGGATCGCCCCACCTCCTGCCGCTATTATCCATTGGGGACGGCAACCCTTCAGCACAAAGAGGGTGCCGATGACGAGGGTTTTTTCTTTTTCATCAACGAGCCCCACTGCAAGGGCTTCGAGGAAGAGGGCGACTGGACGGTGGCCGAGTGGCGGGAAGACCAGGGCGTGGACCTGCGGGACGAAATCAACCGTGAGTGGACGGACCTGGTGGTGCGCAAACGTTCTTTTCCGCCGAACATCAAGCTAACGGATAAAGCCAAACAGATGTTTTTCATGGTGAGCTACGATATCGATAAGTTCAAGGCGTTTGTCTTTGAAAGCTCATTCTTGAAGCGGATCGACGTCGACGAAGCCACCGTGGAAAAAATAAAAAAGGATGAAGTCGAATTGCTCAAGTTCGGGCTGGAATGGCTCAAGGGTGTGCTGTTTAAAGAAACCGATCCCGAACAGCAGGCGGCAAACGCTGCAGATCAATAACTCGGGTAGTACAACCCCTCCAACAAACGGTCATCGTTGAGCCGCGCATCGATGTCCACATTAAAAAACGCCGCCAGAGGCGCCAGAAGCTCCGGGTTTTTCGATTGAACCGTCTTGGCGATGTTCACCACCACGTCCAGGCCGGCCCGGCTCATTTTACCCAGCGGCGGGCGGCAGGGCCCCGAAGGCACCCCCAGCAGCTGCATCAGCGTCTTCAGCGCCAGCGGATTTCGCGCCCGACACACCACGTCGCCGTAAGGAGATTGCTCCATGGTGTTCACCGTCACCAGCCCGAACAGCGGCCTCAGGGCGTCGGCCAACATTTTTGCCTGTTCGGTCTCTTTATCAACCAACAGCCGAACCAGATCGCCCATGGCCTTGGGGACAATGTTGGATACCACCGAAATCACGCCTGTCGCGGCAATCTCCGGGTCGGTCATCATCTCATAAACCATCCCGTCGTCGCCGGAGAAAATGGTGAATTCGGGCCCGCAGCATTGGCGGGTTCGACGCATGTTGTCAAGGTTTCCCGTGGCCTCTTTGACGGTATTGACGTTGGGATGATCCTTAAACAACAGGGCCAGGTCTTCGGGCAGCATCTGGGCGCCTGTCCTCCCCGGGATGATATAGGGAATAATGGTTAAATCGGGAAAGGCCTCGGCCACCGGCATCAGGTATTCTTTTCTGATCTCCAGCGAACTGGGACCGTTATAGTAAGGGTCCACCAGAAGCACCGCATCGACGCCCGCTTCGGCGGCATGACGCGAAGCGGACAGGGCTTCTTTGGTGTTGTTGCTACCTGCCCCGGCGATGCACAGGCATTTATCCTTGGCATGTTGTGAGATGATCTGAACCACCCGGTGGTGTTCTTGCCAGGCCAGGGTGGGGCTTTCGCCGGTGGTGCCCACGGCCAGAAGACCGGTAATGCCGTTTTGAATCTGAAAATCGGCCAGGCGGGTAAGCCCGGTTTCATCGACTGCCGCTCCATCGAAAGGTGTCACCATCGCGGTATAACATCCTGAAATCATGTTGCCCCCTGAGAAAATCATGCTGTTTAAAAACAGTAAGGAAGTTGGGGTTTTATGTCAAGGGAAAAGCGAGGCCACCTCGATTATTTTCCTTGACACGGGAAGGCAGTCACGTTACGCATTTTGATTTAAAATGAAACCCTATCGGTGGAAACACCGGAAAAGGATGTTGCCATGGAAAAAGCACCCAATGCCGAAGCGTATATTGACCAGCAGAAAAAGGCCATCGCCGCCAACCCCGACTGCGGCACCTCCCACTACAACCTTGGCGTAGCCCTTCTGGGCCAGGGAAAGATCGAAGAGGCCGAACAATCATTGTACGCTGCCATCGAGTGCAGCCCCGGCCTGGCCGAAGCCTACGTCCAGGTTGGGGGCATTTGCCTGAATCGCGGAGATATGGATGGCTGCCTGGACTGGAATCAACGGGCCGTCAAAGCCAAGCCCGGCTTTTCCGAGGGGTGGGGAAACATCGGTTTTGTCCTGCTTCAGCGAGGTGACGTAGCGGGGGCCATCAAAGCCCTGGAAAAAGCCACCGTGTTCAATTTCAGGTTTATCCAGGCCTTCGCCACCCTGGCCAACGCCTACCTGATGAATGGCCAGATCAAAGAGAGCATCGAGGCTAACCTGAAGGCGCTGAAGATATCTCCGGATTTTGCGGTTGCCCACAACAACCTGGCCATCGCCTACCTGGAAGACGGACAGCCGGCGCTGGCCGTGGAACATGCCGACAAGGCGATGAAGCTGGGCTATGATGTGGCTCCCGAAATCCTGAAAGAGCTGGAACCCCTTCGCGCCTGATCGATTTTCTCGGGTATCCGGACCGTGAAAACCACGTATCCGGATACCTGTTTAAACTCACATTTTCCAATAGTTTCCGCCCCATGCCGATCGTCTCCTATTTTTTGTCCACCACCGATGACCCCATTGACCAAGATCATTCCCTGTGGCATCTTCCGCTGCCCGACTCTCGGCTGCCCGCCGAAAAAAAATCCGACGCGCTTGATACCGAAACCGTTACTTACGGCAGCTATTTTTCAGCAGTCTCCAAGTTTTGCGCGACCGACGGGTGGGACCGGATAATAAAAGCCGCCTCCAGCAAACTGGAGCAGCCGCTGGTTGAAAACGATCTGCAGGAAGTGTCCATCTTCTTGGAAAAGCACGGGGCTTTTTACCACCCGGCCCTGCTCCAGGTGGCGATCGAGAATAAACGGCTCTCCTTTGTGGTCAACGTGGCGGCATCCAACCACGGCCGCCGGACCCTGTCCCGCGAGGTAAAGGCACTTAAACGTCTCAACGACCAACGGCCCTTTGGCTGGTTCCCCACGGTTTACAGCTCCACGTCTGATGAACTGCCCATGTTTCTGGGAGACTGGTTTGACGGATTCCACGAATTTCACCTGACCCGGCGACCCGGCAGCGACAACCCCGTCATCGTGGTCTGGGATGGGGCTGCCACCCGCAGTGTGCTTTCAGAAAAACAGGCAGCGGATCTGTACCGGAATGCCGCCATGATTCTGACCGCCTGCTACGATCCGTTGACTTCATGCCAGATCTTTCCCTGGCACCATGCTGCCGGCGATTTTGTTGTAAGGGTTGAAGGAGATGGCGTGACGGTCAGACTGATCACCGTCAGGAATTATCTTCCCCTGTCCGGCTGCGCCGCTGAACCGGGCGATGAAAGGGCGATTCTGGAAGCCCTGATGATTTTTTTCATCCACCTGTCGGTGCGCATGCGCTTGGACCGCCTTGACGGGGTATCGGAAGTTGCCTGGGCGTCGGACCACTGCCTGGCGTCCGTGGCCGACGGCTTTTTATTGGGGTTGGATTTGACCGCCCGGATGAGCGGTTTTCCCGAAACTTTTCCCGATACCTTTCGCCAATTTTTCAACCATCATGATGGAAAGGTCCTGTTGGCCATGGCCCGCCGTATCACCGAAGCCGTTTTTGATCAGCGGACAGAAGAGCGCCGTCTTATCGACCGCCACCTGGTCCGTCATATTCACGAAATTATTCAACTATTTACGGCTTGATAACGAAGGGTGCCGAGGTCGTCGAAAGGGACAACGCAGCATCGAATGCATAGAACTGTGGTCAATCGTACAAAATGGGACGCGAACACCATATGCAGATGTTTTGACAAGAAGGCCCGCAACATTTTGTATGAAATCCCCACCGCCAACGGCACCTATGGCTTAACTGCTCGAAACCATGCTTTTTTATTGACAAACCCCATGATTAATTCTATATCTGCTCCTTGCAGTTTTAACGAAGAAAACCATGTGATTTCAATAATCCCCACAATATATGCAGAAAAAATCGAGAGGAGGTGACCGCAAAACCCCCCGTCGGGGGCGGTTCTTTATTTATTGGCTGGTTGGTTTAATATCAATTTAAATGGAGGTAAAAGATGGCAAAGCATGCAACCCCTTTGTTGGACCAGCTTGAGTCCGGGCCGTGGCCGAGCTTCGTGTCAGACCTGAAGCAGGAAGCCGCGAACCGGGCCAAGAACCCGAACAACGTAGACTTCCAGGTCGCCCAGGACTGCGTAGATGACCTTCTGGGTGTCTTGGAACTCTCTTTTAAACACGGCATGACCCACTGGAAACACGGCGGAATCGTGGGTGTGTTCGGTTACGGCGGCGGCGTTATCGGCCGCTACTGCGACCAGCCTGAAAAATTTCCCGGCGTGGCCCACTTTCACACCATGCGCGTCGCCCAGCCCGGCGGCAAATACTACACCACCGAGTTCCTGAAAAACCTCTGTGATCTGTGGGAATTCCGCGGCTCCGGTGTCACCAACATGCACGGCTCCACCGGTGACATCATCTTCATCGGAACCTCCACCCCCCAGTTGGAAGAAATTTTTTATGAACTGACCCACAAGTTCAACCAGGACCTGGGCGGCTCCGGCTCCAACCTGAGAACCCCGTCCGATTGCATCGGTTCTTCGCGTTGTGAATACTCCTGCTATGACACCCAGGCTATCTGCTACGACCTGACCCAGGAATATCAGGACGAGCTTCACCGCCCGGCCTTCCCCTACAAATTCAAGTTCAAGTTCGACGGCTGCCCCAACTGCTGCGTGGCCTCCATCGCCCGCGCAGACATTTCCTTTATAGGAACCTGGAAAGACGACATCAAGATCGATCAGGAAGCCGTTGCCGGCTACATCGGCGGTGAATTCGCTCCCAACGGCGGCGCCCACAGCGGACGCGACTGGGGCAAGTTCGACATCGAAAAAGAGGTCATCGGCCTTTGCCCCACCGAATGCATGTGGATGGACGGCGGCAAGCTGAAGATCGATAACAGAGAGTGCACGCGCTGCATGCATTGCATCAACGTCATGCCCAGGGCCCTGCACATTGGTGACGACCGAGGATGTTCAATGCTGGTCGGCGCAAAGGCCCCGATCCTCGACGGTGCCCAGATGGGCTCCCTGCTGGTGCCCTTCGTCAAAGTCGAAGAACCCTACGACGAGATCAAGGAAGTCATCGAAGGCATCTGGGATTGGTGGATGGAAGAAGGCAAGAACCGCGAACGTCTCGGTGAGTTGATCAAGCGTCAGGGATTCCAGAAACTGCTCGAAGCCACCAACATTAAAGCGGTGGCTCAGCATGTTCAGGAACCGCGCCACAACCCCTACATCTTCTGGAAAGAAGAAGAGGTAGACGGCGGCTGGAGTCGTGACATCAACGCATTCAGAAAAGACCACCAGAGATAGAGGGGAGGAATCACAATGGCATTTATTTCTTCAGGTTACAATCCCGACAAACCGATGACAGATCGGATCACCGACATCGGTCCGCAAAAATACGATCTTTTTTACCCGCCGGTCATCGCCAAGAACAAGGGCAAATGGCTGTATCATGAAATCATCAAACCGGGTGTCCTGGTTCACGTGGCCGCAAGCGGCGACGAGTGCTACACTGTGCGTGTGGGCGGCGCCCGCCTGATGAGCGTCACCCACATCCGCGAAATCTGCGAAATCGCCGACAAACACTGCGGCGGACACCTGCGCTTCACCACCCGCAACAACATCGAGTTCATGGTGGACGACAAAGCCAAGGTCGAGCCCTTGATTCAGGACCTGGAAAGCCGTAAGTTCGACGGCGGCAGCTTCAAGTTCCCCGTAGGCGGCACCGGCGCCGGCGTCACCAATATCATTCACACCCAGGGCTGGATCCACTGCCACACCCCGGCCACCGATGCCTCCGGTCCGGTCAAGGCCACCATGGACGTACTTTTTGACGACTTCAAAAAACACCGTCTGCCGGCCCAGCTGCGCGTCTCTTTGGCCTGCTGCCTGAACATGTGCGGCGCCGTGCACTGCTCCGATATCGCCATTCTCGGCTACCACAGAAAGCCGCCGCTGATCGATAACGAATATCTGGACAAGATGTGCGAAATTCCCCTGGCCATCGCGGCCTGCCCCACCGCCGCCATCAAACCGGCCAAGGTAAAAATCGGGGACAAGGAAGTCAAATCCGTGGCCGTGAACAACGACCGCTGCATGTTCTGCGGCAACTGCTACACCATGTGCCCGTCGCTGCCGTTGGCGGACAAGGAAGGCGACGGTATCGTCATCATGGTCGGTGGCAAGGTCTCCAACCGCATCAGCACCCCAAAGTTTTCCAAGGTCGTCGTAGCCTTCCTGCCCAACGAAATGCCCCGTTGGGAGTCCACCACCGCCTGCATCAAAAAGATCGTCGAAGCCTACTCCGCCGGCGCCAACAAGTATGAGCGCGTGGGCGACTGGGCCGAAAGAATTGGCTGGGAGCGTTTCTTCGACAAATGTGAACTTGAATTCACCCATCATCTGATCGATGATTTCCGTGATCCCGCCTACTACACCTGGCGCCAGACATCCCAGTTCAAGTTCTAATGTTTTCCATATGATTGAATCTGTGCAGGGGGAGGCCGCGCGCCCCCCCTGCCTTCTTTAGAAAAGAGGTTACCATGGAATACGAAGAGGCAAAAAAGCTGATCGTCGACGGCTTGACAAAAAAGCTCAAAACCAAGAGTAAATTCTATTTCAACGACCTGTCCAAAATTCTGGGCATGAAGCCTCGCGAGGCCAAAAAAATAATCAATAAGCTCGTCGAAGAAAATGTCCTGGAATACTGGTCTTCGGGCAGCACCTCCATGTACGGGATGCCCGGCACCGGCAAACAGGCTGGGGCCGAGCACGAAGACTAAACCCCGTCCGCGACGGCAAGCCGCACCCATGGGCATTCCGCCGCCATGCACACGATCTTGAAACAGGTTTCAGCCAACCAGCCGCCCCAGCCAACCCCGGGCATCGTTGTCGCCGCCCTGCGGGGAGGGTCGGGAAAAACCACTTTTTCCGTCGGCATCATCGCTGCGTTGCGGAGCCTGGGCAGATCCATCGCACCCTTTAAAAAAGGTCCAGATTATATTGATGCCGGCTGGCTGGCCCTGGCGGCTGGCCGGCCCTGCTACAATCTGGATACCTTCCTCATCGACCGGAATACCATCCTCGGCTCTTACCACGCTCACACCCAAAATATCGATTTTTCCGTTATCGAAGGCAACCGCGGCCTTTACGACTGCATCAACACCGACGGGGCGACCAGTACCGCCGAGTTGGCCAAGCTGCTGGGCCTGCCGGTGATCCTGTGCATCGACGCCACCAAGACCACCCGCACCATGGCCGCCGTGGTTGGCGGTATCAACGCCTTCGACCCCGGCGTACATATCGGCGGTGTGGTGTTGAACCGGGTGGCCGGCAAGCGGCACCAGAGCATCCTCACCCGCAGCATCGAAGAATACACCGGCATTCCTGTTCTGGGCGCGGTGCCGAAACTGAAGGAGCAACGTTTTCCCGAACGCCACATGGGGCTGGTGCCTACCCCTGAACACCGCTGGGCGCAACCGGCCATCGATGCCATCCGGCTGGTGGCGCAAAAACACCTGGATCTCGAGCGCATTCAACGCCTGGCCGAAACGGCGACACCCATCGAAGGTGGTAATAAATCGCCGGCACCGACACACGAACCCATCTCCGTTGGCGCCAAGCCCAAAATCGGCATCCTGCGTGACGCCGCCTTTCAGTTCTATTACCCGGAAAACCTGGAGGCCCTGGAGGCTGCTGGCGCAGAACTGGTATTTACAAGTCCTTTGACCGACAAACACCTGCCCCCGGTTGATGCACTGTACATCGGCGGCGGTTTCCCGGAAACCAATGCGCGGGAATTGGAAGCCAATACGGATTATCGCAATGAGGTCAGGTGGTTGGCGCAAAAAGGCTTACCCATCTACGCCGAGTGCGGCGGCCTCATGTACCTGGGTGAAGCCCTGCATCTGGAAACCGGTGAATTTCAAATGACCGGTGTCCTACCGGTGGTGTTCGGCTTTTCCAGGCGCCCCCAGGGCCACGGCTACACCATCGTACAGGTGGAGAAAGCGAATCCGTTCTACCCCGTGGGCACGAAACTCTTGGGGCACGAGTTTCACTACTCCAGCGTGAAGATGTGGAAGGGCAGCGGCGACAATCTGGCGTTCCACATGCAGCGCGGCAACGGCGTTTTAGATGGCCGGGACGGCGTCTGCGTCAAAAATGTCCTGGCCACCTATACGCACATTCATGCCTTAGGGACGCCGAAATGGGCGGCGGCGCTGGTTCGGGTCGCAAAAAAACAGAAAAATCAAACCCACAGAAGACATACTTTCCTGTAGCCGGTTGCGGACTTTTCGATGCTCCAAATTAAGCAACCTGGGCTATTGTGTTGCGTCAGTACCGAAAAGGCTTGCTGAATCCCTGTTTCCTTCGATAATTCACAATCAGAGGTTTTATATTTTTCTTCGTTAATTCCCTCGACTCTTACTAGCTTTCCATTCTCGAGGTAAAGCCGAACCTCCATCACCTCAACCTTGGATTCTTCTGTATTCATTGTCTCTCCCCTTTCCGTTGATTGGTTTGACGTTGTTGATATGCACCCTCTGTGCACATACAGCGAATAACCGATGGATTAAATAACAGCTAGAAGCTGAGCGTCAATCGAACCACTACCAGCCTTTCGGGATAGATTGATGGATTAGCCGGATCGGTATCTTGGAATTTAATCGCTTCATCGAAAAGATTTTTCATCTCGAAGGTGAACACACCATAGCGCTTCGGAAATCGATAACCGAACGCGGCGTCGAAGACCCAAAAGTTATCGCTCTCATTGCGCGTTGATGTCAGGGTGTCATCCCAGAACTCACCCTCCTGGTCCGCATAGGTTGACTTGAGTCGCGCAAACATTCCACTTGGATGAAAAAAGTTTACACCAAACCCGATACGGTTTGTTGTCAATGTTCGTATCGCTTCAAGACCAGGAAAATCGGATCCTCTTTCCCAGTCTTCGTAGAGGTATTCTGCACTACCGACGACCCAGGGATGAGGTGCCCAGTAGAGATATCCCCGACCAATGTTTTCCTCCCAATCGCTTGTTTCTAATTGTGTTTGCCCGCCACTTTCCACCTCGTAGGGGATCTCTTGATCGCGCTGTAAATATTCGATCCCGCCAAAGAGCTCTGAAGTGAACCGCTGGTCCACCGCTGCGCCGTATGTCCTCGTGTCGGCACCGGGAATGTCCTGGTAGAATTGGTTGAATCCCGCCACCTGGGTTGGTTCTACCGTCTGGTCGCTTAGAAGAGTCCGCGTCAATACACGAAAAACCGCACCGCGAACCACTGTCTTGGAAAATGGCCGCCATGTTATCCCCAGTTTGGGGTTGAGTTGGTTTGCATCCAAGGCACTTTTTTCAAAATCATCGTAACTGAGACCGGCCGTTAGGTCCAAATTGTCTATGAATTGGAAAGTCGAATATAGATAGGCATTTCCATGATGCTGGTCCGAGTCAATTTCGATGTATGAGTCGGAGGGGAGCGGTGGGACCGGATCACCCGGCGGGAATAACCCACTGAAAGCGTCTCGATCATAAATTGTCGAACGCCGATCTTCCAAATCGCCTTCCATGTACCCCGCCCCGGCAGTGACATTAAACCACGTCTCCCGCAGCAGGTATTGAAGCTCCGCATTGTAGCCTTCGTTTTGCTCTTCGATGTCTCTTTGAACAAAGAACAGGGGGGTGTTGGTTTGCTCTTCATCTGATTTGCTGTATATGAAGGAGGCGATCATGTCCGATTGGGGTGAGAATTTGTATCGCCCCCCCAGGCGAAAGCTGCCGACGTCGAAGGTTTTCCTCAAATTCGACTGGTATTGTAGAGGATCAAACAGCAATTCCAAATCTCCGCTTTCTCGCTCCTTCCAGCGAGCTTCTGCCTGAATGCTGGCCTTGGTCGTCGTGCTGGCTTGGATAAAGGCATTGTATATGCTTTGTTTGAGGTCGTTGTTTTCGCGAAATCCGTCGGTTTGATAATAAAACTGGCCAAGGCTGAATGTCGTTTTGTTGTGTACGCCGGAAAAGACAATCTCATCGCCCAATATGTTGTTCTCCCCGGCGACCCCATTGAGCTGCAGTGCGACACGGTTGCGCTCAAAAAGGGAGTTAAATTCGTTGAATGACGGAGTCGTGGGACCGGTTCCTTGGTAAATTCCCAGTTTACTCTCCGCCTGATTGGGACCTACGGGATTGATGTTGATCGGCTGGAGAAGCTGTGATTGAAGCAACTCACTGACCCGGGCGATCTCATGGCGCGGCAATGCCGAATAGGAGTCCGCCAGGAAACGATGGGCCGAAAAATTGGAAGGGTCATAATTGAGGGATTTCCATCCCTCAACCAGGGCCAGTTGTTGAAATCCAAGGTCGCTGTATATTCTTGCCAACCCGGCGCTGCGCGAGGCCAGATCCTCGTCCAGCAAAAGGCGCGACCGGTAGACGGCGCGGTTGTCGTTCAAAGCTATCGATTGTTGCAGATCGTGGAGCGCTTCCACCGAGCGGTTAACAGACTGCTTGCGGATGGCATCGTAGAACCAGGGCGTGGGATCGGCCGGATCCAGCTGCTTGGCAGCCGCCAGTTGCACTTTCGCCGGATCGTCCCGCTTCTCCTCGTAATAGGCTTTGCCTAAATAGCTACGGATCAGAGCGTTACCCGGATCCAGGCAGGCGGCAATCTCAATCTCCCCCCGGCCTTCGGCCAATTGACCATCACGAATCTTAGCCAGACCCATTCCCAGGCGCGCCGTGGGCGCAGCGGAATCAAAGCGGATCGCCTTGGCAAAGGCTTGTTTGGCTTGTGCTGTTTTTATCTGGGCCAGGTAGGCAAATCCCAGCACGGTCATCGTATGCGCCAGGTCCGGCCGAAGCTCTGCAGCCCGCTGGGCTGCC
>Ga0272441_10004168_pt1 | contig 26596 bp, 19 predicted proteins | sample SSMProp6N_FD_193582 | JGI IMG/M metagenome (GOLD analysis project Ga0272441, IMG submission 193582) | Marine sediment archaeal communities from Little Sippewissett salt marsh, Falmouth, MA, United States - SSM-Prop-6N | ecosystem: Environmental > Aquatic > Marine > Wetlands > Sediment ... | reverse complement strand
GCATGGCCTGGCTGCCGGTCGCCGGGATTTTGTAGAACGTGTCAGGTTGGAGCTCGGTGCAACCGGGCGCTACAAGGCGGTGATCGAAGAGACAGATGTTTATGTGCTGAAAGAGCCCGGTAGTCCCTATACGGCCGATTTTGTACCCGAAATGGAGGTTCTAAGCGCTGACAACACGGTATTTTTTGAGTAGATCGTAATGTTATCAATCAGTTGTGTAGGTCCGACCCTTGCTTCCTCATGAAACAAAATGTGATGACAGCGCATAAAAAAAGCCCCTGGCGGGCGCCAGGGGCTCTTGGATGGTGGAGGTGGCGGGACTCGAACCCGCGTCCGCAAGTTCTCCGCCTTCGGCTCTACATGCTTATTCCGCCAATTGATTTAACGCTGTGTTACCCGACGGGCAGGGAAAGCACAACGCGATTCCGGATGAGTTTTAACGAATCCACACCGGACATGCTTCATCGCGAGCTTATATGGATGACTCCGGTTATCTGAGCGTATAAGCGCGCATCAGGCCGAAGGCTTTACGCAGGTTATTAAGCTGCTAAAGCGTAGTTGTCGTCGTTGGCAACTATAAAGTTTGCGGTTGGATTTACGAGGTCATCGCTCCTCGGCATGCACCTCCGGTTTCACTACCCACGTCGAAGCCGTGTCACCCCCGAAGATCAAAATCTAGCCAAAATACGGCTATTTGCAATTATACAATGAGACCGGGCGCGCTGTCATAAGTTCCCGTGTTGAGACTACGGGAATATTCCTGGGCTTGGAGCAGAAACGCGTCGTGGATAAGATTTGTCCGTGTTGGTAGAAGGTTTGATCTGGGTGCTTATTCCATTAAACTCTGCACCTTCCATCCCACCGACAAGGCATCGTAAGAATGCAGTTTTTTACCGGCTCACCAGCCTTATCCGACTTTCGTCTGGACAAGCTGCTCAGCGAGATTCAACAGCAGGTCGAAGCGGTCAGCTGCCTGGCATCGCATTATATCCATTTCGCCGATATCGACAGTCCGCTGACGACCTCTGAAACGGATATACTGGGGAAGCTGCTCGAATACGGCCCTGCACTGCGCGACAGCCGCTGTGACGGCGAACTGTTCCTGGTTACGCCGCGGGCCGGGACGATATCGCCATGGTCATCAAAAGCGACCGATATCGCTCACAACTGTGGCCTCGGCAAAATACTCCGTCTCGAGCGCGGCATCGCGTACACGGTCGGTGGTCGCGACGGCGCTGTCTTCGACGATGCCCAGCGCGCCGCGATCGCGCACCTGTTGCACGACCGCATGACCGAGACGGTGCTGCGCAGTTACGACGATGCATCAATTTTGTTCTCGCATGCGGAACCGAAGCCGGGGGACGTCGTGGATCTGAGCGGCGGCGGCAAGGAGGCGCTGGTGTCTGCCAACACCGCAATGGGACTGGCCTTGTCCCCCGATGAGATCGACTACCTGTTCGATTATTTTACCTCGATCGGGCGCAACCCGGGTGATGCCGAATTGATGATGTTCGCGCAGGCCAATTCCGAGCATTGCCGGCACAAGATCTTCAACGCCGACTGGATCATCGACGGCCAGAAGCAGCAGAGCTCGTTGTTCAGGATGATTCGGAATACTTACGAGCGGCATTCCGAAAACGTGCTGAGTGCCTACAGCGACAACTCTGCAGTGATTCGCGCGCACAACGGCCAGCGTTTCATCACAGATGCCAACAATCGCTACGGTTACGTTGACGAGCCTATCGCGATGCTGATGAAAGTCGAGACCCACAACCACCCGACCGCGATTTCGCCGTTTCCCGGTGCGGCAACCGGCTCGGGCGGCGAGATTCGCGATGAGGGTGCGACCGGAAGAGGGGCCAAGCCGAAGGCGGGCCTGTGCGGCTTCTCGGTGTCCAACCTGAACATTCCAGGCTATATGCAGGCCTGGGAGGCCGATCACGGTAAACCGGATCGCATCGTGTCGGCCCTCGACATCATGATCGAGGGGCCGATCGGGGCCGCGGCTTTCAACAACGAATTCGGGCGGCCGAATATCGCCGGCTATTTCCGAACCTTCGAAGAAATGGTGCCCGCGTCGGATGGAGAAGAAATTCGTGGCTATCACAAGCCGATCATGCTCGCTGGTGGCTTCGGCAACATTCGAGAGCAGCATATAGAGAAGCTGAAGTTGCCGGTTGGTACGCCGATCGTTGTCCTCGGCGGTCCGGTCATGTTGATTGGCCTCGGTGGCGGTGCCGCCTCATCGATGGCCAGCGGCGCCAGTGCCGAGGACCTTGACTTTGCCTCGGTGCAGCGCGGTAATCCGGAGATCGAGCGGCGCTGTCAGGAGGTCATCGACGGTTGCTGGAAGCAGGGTACAGACAATCCCATACTGTCGATACACGATGTCGGTGCCGGCGGTCTGTCCAATGCGCTGCCCGAGCTGGTCCACGACGGTGGCCGCGGCGCAGTCTTTGAATTGCGCGAAGTGCACAACGATGAGCCCGGCATGACGCCGATGCAGATCTGGTGCAATGAATCGCAGGAACGCTACGTGATCGCGGTCGATCCCAACAGGCTCGATAGTTTTACAGCCCTGTGTGATCGTGAGCGGTGCCCGTATGCGGTACTGGGCAAGACCACGGAAACATTGCAGCTGACCGTGACCGACCGCCAGTTTGGCGACAAGCCGGTGGACATGCCGTTGGATGTTCTGCTCGGAAAACCGCCAAAAATGTTACGTGATGTCAGCCGCGTCCGGATTGACCACAAGGCCTTTGATACCAGTAGCATCGACGTCGAGCAGGCTGTGCTAGATGTGCTGCGCCTGCCATCTGTGGCGAGCAAGGCATTCTTGATCACGATCGGTGATCGTAGCGTCACCGGCATGGTCGTGCGCGACCAGATGGTCGGTCCATGGCAGGTCCCGGTTGCAGATGTTGCCGTGACAACTTCCTCGTACAGCGGCTACGCCGGCGAAGCCATGGCTGTCGGCGAGCGCACGCCGGTGGCCTTGCTCGATGGGCCGGCTTCTGGCCGCATGGCGATTGCCGAAGCATTGGCCAACATCGTTGCAAGCGATATCGAGCACCTGTCCGATGTCAAACTTTCGGCTAACTGGATGGCGCCGGCAGGACACTCTGGTGAAGATGCAAATCTTTATGACACCGTGCAAGCCGTTGGTATGGAATTGTGTCCGCAGCTAGGAATTACAATCCCTGTCGGCAAGGATTCGATGTCGATGAAAACCGTCTGGGAGCATCAGGGTGAACAGAAATCCGTCACCGCACCGCTGTCCCTGATCATCTCGGCGTTTGCGCCTGTCAGTGATGTCAGACGCACGCTGACGCCACAGCTTCGCACCGACCAGGGCGATACGGTTTTACTGCTGATCGATCTGGGTAATGGTCGGAACCGGCTCGGTGCGTCGGCGCTGGCGCAGACCCGCAAGCAGGTCGGTGACCTGCCTCCCGATCTGGATAACGTCGAGCAATTCAAGTCCTTCTTTGCCGCGATGCAACAGCTCATTCGGGCCGGCGTGTTGCTGGCCTGGCATGACCGCTCCGACGGTGGCCTGATTGCGTGTTTGTGTGAAATGGCTTTTGCGGGGCATTGCGGCCTCAGCGTTCAATTGGATCTGCTGGACGAGGATAACGTCGCTGTGCTGTTCAACGAAGAGCTCGGCGGCGTGTTGCAGGTCCGTGCGGCTGAGCTGGGCCAAGTGGAGCGCGTATTGTCAGAGCACAAGCTGAGCGCCTGCGTGCACAGGATTGGCGGTGTCGCCGTGAATGATGACATCACGATTACCAGGAATGGTCGGCCGGTGTTCATCCGGGCGAGAGCCGAGCTGCAACGGGTCTGGAGCGAGACCAGTTACCGCATACAGGCACTCCGCGACAATCCCGTGTGCGCCGAACAGGAATTCGATGCAATCAGCGCCGATGATCGTGGCCTTGACGTCCGTTTGACCTTCGCTGCGGACGACGACGCCGCGGCACCCTACATAGCAACAGGGGTTCGCCCGAAGATAGCGATCCTGCGCGAGCAGGGGGTTAACGGGCAGCTCGAAATGGCTGCTGCTTTCGATCGCGCCGGTTTCGAGACTTATGATGTTCACATGAGCGATATCATCGAACAAGGCATGCAGCTGGACGATTTCAAGGGTTTGGCTGCCTGTGGTGGTTTTTCCTACGGCGATGTGCTCGGGGCCGGGGAGGGCTGGGCCAAGACGATCTTGTTCAACAGTCGCGCACGCGAAACCTTCGCAGCCTTCTTCAGTCGTGGCGACACGTTCAGTCTTGGGGTCTGCAACGGCTGCCAGATGATGGCCAATTTGAAGTCGCTGATTCCAGGGGCGGAACACTGGCCGCATTTCGTGCGCAACGCCTCTGAACAATTCGAAGCACGTTTCAGCCTGGTCGAGGTTCTGAATTCGCCGTCGGTGCTGTTGGCCGGCATGCAGGGTTCGATCATACCGATCGTGGTCGCCCACGGTGAAGGGCGCGTCGAGTTCAGACACGGCGCCAAGCCGGCTGGCTTGTCCGCCGCGCTCAGGTATGTCGATCATGCCGGTTCGGCGACAGAACGTTATCCGCTGAATCCCAATGGTTCGCCCGAAGGATTGACCGGGTTTGCCAGCGAGGACGGTCGCGCGACGATCATGATGCCCCATCCGGAACGAGTGTTCAGGACCGTACAGCATTCGTGGCATCCGGACGAGTGGGGTGAAGATGCGCCCTGGATGCGCCTGTTCAGAAACGCGCGCAAGTGGGTCGATTGACAAAAAAAAGATCCGAGAATCAAAAGATCAGCATTTACTGATACAAATCCATATTTGACTTAGGTCAATTACCACATCCCGCGTGTCGTGCCATTATGGCCTTACTGTGCTTAGGGTATTTGCAACGCCCTGCGGTATGGTGCAATCAAATGGTCAAAATGTATCACCAAAGGGGGTGTATCATGTGGAGAGCTATCGTAGCAACGGCGCTACTCGTATTCACTTCTAACATGACATTGGCAGCCGTCAAAGAGGCGCCCAAGGAAATGTCGAAAGAAACCAAGGAGTGCGTCAAATGCCACAAAAAAGATCACCCGGGTATCGTCCAGCAGTGGGGCTCGAGTAAGCATTACGGCGCCAACGTTGGCTGCTATGAATGCCACATGGCTGAAAAGGGCGATCCTGATGCCTATATTCATGATGACAAAAAAGTCAAAAAGCTGATCTCGATCATCGTATCGCCCAAAGATTGCGCTAACTGCCATGAGAAGGCTGCAAAAGAGATGACCGAGTCCCACCACGCCAAGGGTGGACGCATCATCGGCTCTCTGGATAACCTGCTGGCAGAGGTCGTTGAAGGTAATAACTCCCTGAAAACACCAGCCTTCCCCGGTGGTGTCTCTCCTGCAGCTGTGAGCGGTTGCTGGCAATGCCATGGCTCTCAGGTCAAGGTGTTAAAAGATGGCCAACTTGATCCGGCCACCTGGCCCAACACCGGCATCGGTCGTATCAATCCGGATGGTTCTGAAGGTGCCTGTTCGGCCTGTCATTCACGTCATAAGTTCTCGGTAGCCCAGGCGCGTAACCCGGAAAACTGCGGTAAGTGTCACATGGGGCCGGACCATCCTCAGCTCGAGATTTACGAGGAGTCCAAGCATGGTATCGCTTTCCATGCCAACAAGGACGAGATGAACCTCGACAGCTCCAAGTGGGTTGTGGGTGAGGACTACAATGCAGCGCCAACCTGTGCAACCTGCCACATGAGTGCGACCAGGAATTTGCCGGTTACTCACGATGTCGGTAACCGTATTTCCTGGAACAACCGCCCACCGGTTTCCATCCGTCCGGAAGTTTCCGATCAGAAATACGGCCTGAAGAGTGCGTCTATCAAGTGGGAGGACCGTCGTGACAACATGAAAGACGTTTGCCAGGCCTGCCATAGCGAAAACTGGGTCGAGAACTTCTATATACAGTATGACGCACTGGTCCATCTGTACAACGAGAAGTATGCCAAGCCCGGTCTGAAGCTGATGGACGCTGCCAAGCCATTGCTGAAGCCATCCAAGTTCTCCAACAAGATCGACTGGACCTGGTTCGAACTCTGGCACCATGAAGGCCGCCGTGCACGTCACGCCGCTGCCATGATGGGACCGGATTATACCCACTGGCACGGCACCTATGATCTGGCCAAGCACTGGTATTCCAAGTTCGTACCTCAGCTCGAAGAGCTGATTGCAAAAGGCATGAAAGAAGGTGGCGAGAAGAAGAAAGCTGCCGAGAACCTGCAGAAGGAACTGACTGCCATGTTGAACTCGGATGATCACAAGTGGTATCTGGACAAGCTGACAGATGCACAGAAGGCGATGCGTAAGCAAGCAGTCGAACGCTTCAAAGATCAGATGGAGGGGAAAGTAGGTACCAGCAAGTAGACTCTACTAATACAGCGAAAGCAAGCCCCCGGAATCACCCGGATCCCGGGGGCTTGTTGTCGTAGCCGCGCTTGTTTGTTTGAAACCACGGAGCGTATAGGCCTTGATATCAGGCCTAAGAGCACCAATGAGAGGATAAATCATGAAGTCGATCTTTGAGGTGATTCCGCAATTTGTCTTTGTGATGGTGTTGACGGTCGCGTCAACCGCGACCGCATCGACCGATCAGAATACCGAGGCTGCCAGAATCATGGAGGCCATGAAGCTTTTTGCTCAGGCTACACCCATGGATCCGTTCGACACCGAACGAGCCGAGCTTTTGAGTCAATCAGAATCCATTCTGCTCGATGTGATTGCAAATAATCCCGCATCACTGGATGCGCACCGAAAGCTGATGGGCGTCTACCTGCAGATGCGTGATTACCGCAAGGGAATTCAGACCATGCAGCATGCCATCAGTCTCTCACCCGAGGACCCGAAGCTGTTTATCGCGCTGGCGATTCTTTATGACCATCAGGGGGCCTACGAGTACGCCATTCCCATGCTGGACGAGGCATTGGCGCTGGACCCGAATCAACAATTGGCACAGGAATACAAAGCCTCTATCCAGCAAAAAATCGAAATGGAGAATTTCGCAATGGAATCCAGCAACCCCACGGATGAGATGGGTGAGCCAGACTCCAAGTAGAAAAAGTGCAAGGAGAAGTAGATTGCATAACATTTTGCCGGGCGTTCTGATTGTCCTGTCCATAGTGTTGTTCCTGCCCAGCCGTGTCCAGGGGGATGATGCTGCTCTTGCAGAGCGGATTGCTGAACTGGAGGCTCGTGTGGAAAAGCTCGAGCGTCTCCTGGATGAAAAATTTGCTGATGATCGCTGGAAAGATCCGATCCTATGGAGCCGAATCAGAAAGAACATGAGCGAAACGGACATTCGCAAATTGCTCGGCAAGCCGGCCAGAGTGGAAAATCATATCTTTACGACCTGGTATTACCATAAAACATCAAAAGATCATTCCCTTGTCTGGTTTGACGAAGGCAAGGTGCTGGGCTGGGAGGGGCTGGAGAGGTAATCCACGTGGTGTCCAATGCAACATCAGATCAATCTTTGTGGTTCGTTTATCTGCCATTTTGTCTGAAGCTATATATTACTAATTGCTTATTTATCATGTAGTTGTTTACACAATCAGGCCGCTACATTATCATGTGTGAAATGACACACATTAGATTACTTCTAATGATGTTCATGTGGAGACGATTGCACCTCGACAGCTGACTGCGCCGATGGCAGCGGCGCTGTGCAAATGGGCAGCCCGTTTGTTGCATCTCTGAAAACAGATTTCAATGTTGTAAACCTTTATGAGGAAAATTGCGTATGAGTGATTTATCGCCAGAAGAGAAGGCAGCGATCAAAGACGCGCCGAAAGGAACCTATGCGTTGATGATTTTGCTTGCGGTATCCATGGCTGCCGGGTGGGCATTTATGTTCTTTTTCATGTTCCTGCAACACGGACCGGTTAACTAGGGGAGAAAATCATGCGCGATCCATTCAGAGCGATATGTGATGATGACCTGGAACGACGCTGGATCTGGATATCCCTGATTCTGGCATTTGTGATGGGCGGTGTGCTGGGTCTTTACGCGATCGGCAACAACGTCCACCCGCCCAGCAATGTAGAGACCATCGATTCTACGCGACTTCATCTCAGTGAAGAGTTTGCCGAGGATAACCTCGGCGTAAAAGAGAATCCTGACGGCAGCTTGACGGTTACGATGGTCGCTGCGCGTTACGGCTTTTATCCCCCGGTGATTGAAGTGCCAACCGATACACCGGTCAAAATCAGGGTGGCCAGTGCCGATGTCTTGCATGGATTTCATGTACCGTTTACCAATGCGGCCACAATGGTCGTGCCTGGCTATATCTCGGAAGTGAACACATCCTTCCCTAGACCAGGCAACTATTCTTTCTTGTGCAACGAGTACTGTGGCCTGGGTCATGACAGCATGTGGTCACGACTCGTGGTTGTGCCGAAGACGAGCGAGACAGCAGCGGCAACTAGTGAGGGGGATAATAATTCATGAATCATGCAAGATCTGCCAGCCTCGGCTTGGCGAACATGTGGGTGGCGTTTGCCGCGTTTGTGGTAGCAGCCCTACTGGGCCTGTATCAGGTGATTCAAAGAATCGACTTGATACCGGGCCTCAAGGTGCCGGCACTGTATTTTGGAAGTGTGTCTACACATGGCGTGTTGATGGGCTTTGTGCTGACAACATTTTTCATCGTCGGCTATGGCTATTACACTGCTACGACCAGCCTGAAGCAGGAGATCTGGAACCGGCCGCTGGCCTGGTTCGGCTTCTGGATGATGCTGATTGGTACGCTGATGGCCGCTGGGCCCTTGCTGACCGGTAACGCGTCGGTGCTGTACACCTTCTACCCTCCGTTGATGGCGCACCCGGCATTCTATATCGGTGCGGCGCTGCTCGTGGTCGGGTCCTGGCTCTGGTGTCTGGAAATGGTCATGATGTTCACGATCTGGAAGAAGACCCATCCCGGTGAAACGGTACCATTGGCAATGTTCGGCACCACCGCCAATGCGATTCTGTGGTTTAGTTGCAGCCTCGGCGTCGCGCTGGAAGTCGTGTTCCAGCTGATTCCGTGGTCACTCGGCATTATCGACACCGTTGACGTTGGCCTGGCACGTACGCTGTTCTCGTGGACGCTGCATGCCATCGTCTATTTCTGGCTGTTTCCGGCCTACATCGCCCTTTATACGCTGGTGCCGAAGGCTGCTGGCGGTAAGCTGTTCAGTGATCAAATGGGTCGTTTTGCCTTCATCATGTTGTTGGTGTTCTCGATACCGATCGCCTTCCACCACCTCTACATGGATCCGTTTCAGGCGGCGGGCTGGAAATTCCTGCATATGGCCGGCACGTTCATGGTGGCGGTACCGACACTGATCACCGGCTTTACCGTAATCGCCTCGTTAGAAGTGGCCGGACGGCTGCGCGGCGGTAAGGGCCTGTTCGGCTGGATCGGCGCTTTGCCGTGGAATAATCCACTGGTGCTGGCAGGAATACTTGCAATGTTGATGCTGGTCCTGGGTGGATTCGGTGGCATGATCAATGCCAGCTACTCCATGAATGTCATGGTGCATAACACCCAGTGGGTGACAGGCCACTTCCATTTGATATTTGCCGGTACCACAGTAATCATGTATTTCGCGATTGCCTACTACCTTTGGCCCAAGATGACCGGCAAGGCACTGTACTCTACCAAGCTCGCCATCGTGCAACTGTGGTTGTGGTTCGTTGGTATGGTGGTACTGACGACACCGTGGCACCAACTCGGTATCGCCGGGCAGCCGCGGCGTATCTCCTCCACGCCCTACGATGAATCCTTAGTCCAGAGCTGGTTGACCTCTGAGATGTTGATGATTATCGGTGGCGTGATGCTGTTTATATCAGCACTCATATTGATCTATGTGCTGTTGCGGACCCATGGCGTAGGTCAGTCTGCTGGTAGTCTGGAGGTCGAATACGCCGATTCATTACACGTCACTGCGCGCATGCCTCACCTGATGAACAGCTTTGGTTTCTGGGTCTGGATGGTCGTGATTTATATGGGGGCCAGCTATGGTTATCCGATTGCCCAGTTCTTTATTATGGACACTTACGGCGCTTTGCCCTGGAGTATATGATCATGATGCGCTTAATAACACTTGTGACTGGAGTTGTCTTTCTTGCACCTGCTGTCAGTGCTGAACCTTCGTCAGCCGTGGCATTCGACGTGCCCACAGTGAAGCTGCTGCAGTCGGCTGATCCTGCGGCTGGCGAGGCGCTGGCCAAGGAAACCAAGTGCGCCAAGTGCCATGGTGACGCCGGCATCTCGGACGATGAAGATGATATCAACATCGCAGGCATGAGTGCTTCCTATATCTTCAAGCAGCTCAGGGATTACAAGGACAAGAAGCGTGATGCGCGGGACATGTACAAGCTGGTCCGGGAAATGGATGACCAACAGCTGGCCAATCTTGCTGCGTGGTATTCCACGCTGGAACCGGCACCGCCAAATCCGAACCGCACGGTGACCGATGAAGTATGGAAACTCGTCCACCACGGTGATCCAGAGCGGTTGTTGAAAGCCTGTGCTGCCTGCCATGGCCGAGACGGGCGTGGTGGTCAATTCGACCATCCCGCAATCGCGGGCCAGCACAAGACCTACCTCATCGACAGCATGACCGAGTTCAAGGAAGGTGATCGTGAAAACGATATCTACGGTCGTATGCGCGATGTCAGCACCCGGCTGACCGAGGCCGAGATCGAGGCGCTCGCGGAATACTACGCGTTGTATCTGCCGCCCGAAGAGGACGAGGAAGAATAATCGCGCTGACAGCCGTTGGGTAATTGTTTCCATTGTGGACTGCCTGTGCCCGAGGGCCAGGCAGCCCCCGTTCTCGAAGTCGACGGCAAGCAGCGCGAGTTCTGCTGCCATGGTTGCCAGGCGGTTTGCAAGGCGATCATCGATGCTGGCCTGGGTGACTATTACCGTCATCGCACCGACGAGGCGGCCTCTGCAAACCAGAAAGTCATCCCCGATTTTCTGGAGCGTGTCACACTGTATGACCGTCCTGAAATCCAACAGGGCTTCGTTTCCCGGCAGCAGGACTGGAGCGAAGCGACGCTGTTGCTGGAAAACATCCGTTGTCCTGCCTGCCTTTGGCTCAATGAAAAACACATCCGCAGCTTGCCCGGTGTGATCGATGTGCATATCGATGACATCACCCAGCGCGCGCGTGTGCGCTGGCAAACCGAGACGATCAAGCTTAGTGAAATTCTGACTGCCATAACGGATATCGGCTACATCGCCCATCCTTACGATGCGTCACGGAATGAGCTCCTGCAAAAATTGCGCCGCAGGCGCAGCACAGAAAAGCTGATCTTTGCCGGCGCGGTCGGCATGCTGGTGATGAACTTCTCACTGGCGACTTACTTCATGACCGAGCCCGATCCATCCGGCGCGCTGCCATTGTGGATCAGCATCGGCCGTTGGAGTACTCTGTTTCTGGTCACTCTGATCCTGGTCTACCCCGGCCAGGAATTTTTTGCAGGCGCCTGGGGTGACCTGCGCAACCGCCGGCTCGGCATGGATGTGCCGGTCGTGCTCGGCTTATCGGCGGCTTATGTTGGGAGTCTGTACACGACCATCACCGGCCAGGGTGAAGTGTACTTCGACTCGATTGCGATGTTCGTGTTCTTCCTGTTGCTTGCGCGCCGCTACGAACTGGGCGGCAAACTTCGGGCTGCCCATCATCTCGACAGACTGGCCCGGATCACGCCGAAAACCGCACAACGGATCGATGATGACGGCACGCGTCATGACACTCCGGTCGAGGAACTGCTGCCAGGCGACCTGATTCGACTGGTGCCGGGCGAAACCCTGCCGGTCGACGGCACGATCAGCAGCGGCACCAGCAGTTTCGATGAGTCGTTGATCACCGGTGAGCCGCATCCAGTATTGAGACGCCATGGCGATCACGTTGTGGCCGGTTCGGTCAACGGCGATCAACCGGTTGTCATCAGGGTGACGAAGACCCTGCAGGCCTCGACCTTGAGCGAGATTCAGCAGTTGGTCGAATCCGGCCTTGAGCAGCGTCCGCGTTATGCCAGGCTTGCCGAGCAGGCAGCCAGCTGGTTCGTCGCGATTATTCTGGTAATTGCGACCGCCACGGCATCATACTGGTTGCAGGTAGAACCTGAGGCCTGGTTGTCGAACACGATCGCAGTGTTGATCGTGACCTGTCCGTGCGCGCTCGCACTGGCAACGCCGGTCGCGCTTGCTGTGAGTGCTGGCCGCTTTGTCGAGACGGGTGTTTTGCCACTGCGCATGCGTGCGCTCGATGCGTTGGCGAAAAGCGATATTTTCGTTTTCGACAAGACCGGCACGTTGACCCAAGGCCGGCCCGTTCTGTTGGATGTCTATCCGGTTGGGGGGCTCGATTATAGCGAGTGTTTGCAGTATGCGTCTGCTTTATCGGCGGATTCGGAACATCCGTTGGCCAAAGCGATTTACCAACAGACGCCTGAGCCAAACATCGGCGCTGCATCAAGAACAAACGTACCAGGTTCGGGTGTGCAGGCCCAGATCGACGGTCAGCAATGGCGGCTGGGTCAGCAGACGTTCGCTGCGCAGGGACACCACATCCAAGCCGACACCATGGCATTGATCGAGGACTGTCGGTCCAGCGGGCAGCTGGTCTCCTTGCTGTCCAATCCCGAAGGCGTGCAGGCTGTGCTCACATTCGACGATCCGCTTCGTCCAGGCATCATTGATATGCTCAGCCGCTTGGTGCGGTTGGGCGTCAAGCGGCTGGCGGTGTTGAGCGGCGATTCACGGCCAAGCGTGTCGAGGCTGTGTCAGCAGCTCGGCATCGCTGATTGTCAAGGCGGAATGTCACCAAAGGACAAACTGGAGTGGACACAGGCCCTGCAGAGGGGGGGTCACCGCATCGCGATGTTTGGCGATGGCATCAACGATGCGCCAACGTTGGCCGCGGCCGATGTTTCGCTGTCATTCTCCGAAGCCACCGATCTGGCCAACGTCAGCAGCGATTTCATCATCCTGGGCGACAGCGTTGACGTGCTGGCCGATGCCCGCGAGCTCGCGCAACGTACTCGGCGCAACATTTTGCAGAATTTCGCCTGGGCCGGTGGTTATAACTTGCTCGCCGTACCGTTTGCGGCTGCCGGCTACATACCGCCCTGGGGTGCTGCGATTGGCATGTCGCTCAGTTCGCTGATCGTTGTGATGAATGCGTTGCGACTGCAGTCAGAGCAGCGCGACAAAGCCTGATCTCCGAGCGCGGCTGCGGCCTGCTTTCAAAAATCATTAGATTCTAATATAAGGACATTAAGTCCAATAAAATCAATAAGAAACTGACAATCTGGCATAAAAAAGTGGACAGAATGTTAATTCCCGCCGAATGCGGCAAAAAATGCAATTAAGCCTTTGACGCGCGTGGCAATTATGATTTAGAGTGGAGAAGATAGATAGCGGCCAACGTGTGGCAATGTGTTGATCAGTCCTCTGTCACCGCTTTTGGTATCAGGTTGTCAGCGTGCTTTACACAGCTTGCTGACGTCGATGGGCATTTGTTATGCGTCGGTCGTTCAAATGAATTTCTTAACAACGGAAACTAGAGGAGAGACCACATGCCTGCTAGAAAAACGCATGCTTTGATTTTTGGTTCGGTGCTCTTGCTTGGTAGTTCACAGCTGATGGCTGGGCCGAGCGCGAGCATGCTGGCAAATACTTGTGCCGGTTGCCATGGTACCAACGGTATCAGTGTGGGACCTGCTGCACCAACGATTGCAGGCAAGTCCGCCGAGTACATCAAAGAGGTCATGGACGAATACAAGTTCGGCGATCGCCATTCGACCATCATGGGCCGTATAGCCAAGGGGTATACCGATGAAGAGATCGCTCTGATGGCTGATTACTACGCCGCTTTGCCTTTCGAGAGCGCGGCATCAAAGCAAGAGTTTGACTCCGCCAAGGTCGAGGCTGGCGCCAAGGTCTACAAGAAGAACTGCGCCAAGTGCCATGATGAAAACGGCTCGTTGCCGGATGACGATTCTGGTATCCTGGCGGGTCAATGGCTACCCTACCTGCGTTTCACCATGGCAGATTACCGGGCTGGCCGCAGCGAGATGCCGAAGAAGATGAAAAAGAAAGTCGAGAAGTTGAGCGACGAAGAAATCGAGTCTGTACTGCAGTTCTTCGCCAGCCAGGAATAAGAGAGGTAAACCATGAAAAAGCTTAATCGTAGAGATTTCATCAAGGTCGCTGGCACAACGGCCGCAGTCAGCGCGCTTGGATTCCCGCATATTTCATCGGCTGCGGCGAAAAAAGTCGTCATCGTCGGTGGCGGCACCGGTGGCGCGACTTGCGCCAAGTACATCCGCATGGCTGATTCGTCGATCGACGTCACCGTGATCGAGCCGAATAAAGAATATTACACCTGTTATTTGAGCAATGAGGTGCTCGGTGGCGCGCGTGGTATCGAGTCGATCAAGTTCGGTTACGATGGCCTGCGCAAACATGGCGTCAATGTCGTGCACGACACCGTGACCGGCATCGATGTCGCGGCACGCAAGGTCAGCACCAAGGGTGGTCAAAGCTTCAGTTATGATCGCTGTGTAGTCGCACCGGGCATTTCTTTCAAGGACAACATCGAAGGCTATGATGTGGCTATGCACGAAAAGATGCCGCATGCCTGGAAGGCGGGTGATCAGACCATGATTCTGCGCAAGCAACTGGAGGCGATGGACGACGGTGGCACCGTTCTGCTGGCACCACCGCCGAATCCATTCCGCTGTCCGCCTGGGCCGTATGAACGTGCTTGCCAGATCGCGAACTATCTTAAAACCACCAAGCCAAAATCGAAGCTGCTGATCGTCGATGCCAAGGACGAGTTTTCGAAGCAGAAACTGTTCACCCAGGCTTTCGATCGCTATTACAAGGACATCATCGAGTGGGTGCCTGCCAAGGACACCGGCGGTGGCGTTAAGAGCGTCGCCGGCGGCACCGTCAAGACCGGCGACGGCAACGCCCACAAAGCCGCTGTGTATAACATTATTCCGGCGCAGCAAGCCGGTGCAATTGCACAAACGGCTGGCCTGGCCGATGACAGCGGCTGGTGCCCGGTCGATCATAAGACGTTCGAGTCGACCATCCACAAGGGTGTCCATGTGATCGGTGACGCGGCAATTGCGGCACCGCTGCCCAAATCGGGTTATGCGGCCAACTCGGAAGCCAAGGTCGTTGCCGCTGCGGTAGTTGAACTGGCGAATGGCAGAGAACCGGGCGATCCGTCCTGGGTGAATACCTGCTACAGCATCGTCGCACCTGAAGACGGTATCTCCGTTGCGATGGTCTATAACCTGGTTGACGGCAAGGTCGCGAAGGTCTCGGGCTCGGGCGGTCTGACCAGTCTTGAAAGTCCTGCCGAGGATCGCGCGCGCGAAGTCCAGTACGCTTACAGCTGGTTCGACAACATCACCCACGATGCGTTTGGCGCTTGACACTTATCTGAGTCGTAACGACAAATCAAGGGTCCGCCAATGCGGACCCTTTTGTTAAGCACGGTGACGGTGAATCGACTGTCAGTTGCCTGAGAGCTTGGCTCGCCTCTCGGTAAGAAACGCGGGGTCGCCTCGCTAGCCAACCAGAATTCGCGAAATGTTATCTCGGTTAAAACTGACCTATCCCATGCTGCTGCTACCGGTTTGTCAATCGCTTAAAAGCCATGTGTTATCGGAGAGGAGATAAACATGAAAATCATCATATCGTTTATTATCGGCGCCATCGTCGGTATTGGTGCGCTGTTCGTGCCTGCCGTCCAGCAAATGATTGGCCAGTCGCTTGGGTCACAGATGTTGATCGAGGTTGAGAGTCCGCTCGGTTTCGACGAAACCATGGTCAAGCTGGAAGAGAACGCGAAATACGCCGGTTGGAAGGTGCCCAGCAAGTGGAAAGTCAACTTCCAGAAAAACCTGTTGAAGGTCACAGGTACCGATATCGGCAAAAACCAGGTGCTCAAAATGTGCGAACCGGCCGCCGCCGCGAAAATGCTGGTTCATGACGAGTACAAACTGCTGACGACCATGATGCCGTGCACCATTGCGGTCTATGAGAAATCCAATGGTAAGACCTACATTTCGTTGATGAACATGGAAATGCTGGGCATGATTTATGGTGGCTTGATCGCTGAAATAGCCGATGAACTCGCGCCACAAATGCTGGAGATGGTCGACCTCAGCAAGTAGCAGACACGAGTCGTTCCCTTAACGCAAAAGCTGTTTTTTGACGCAGAGACGCAAAGGCGCAGAGGTCGCAGAGGTCGCAGAGTTTTAAGGTTTGTTATCTGATTAACAGGAGCACAGAAACCTGAGCGTTGCTACGCGTTCGGTGGTGAAAACTGGAATCCTTTAAGTGCACGGCACGACATACCGTCAAAAAGGCTTTGCGTTCTTCGCGCCTCTGCGCCTTTGCGTTCAAAACAACCCGTCCACTCGCGAACGCGATCAACTGGCCTCGCCGGGATATTCTGCGATACCCGGATCATTCATCACGCCAACCAGCTTCGGGTGGTTGATTTTTGGCAGCTTGAGCACGTTGTCTTTGCCCTTGTTGTTCAGGATATAGTCGCGGACGACGTCCCACATCAAACGACCTTCGGGCGTGCGGTTGACCTGTGCCCAGCCTGCGACCTTGTATTTCTGGTCGGCCTCGATCGCGTGGCCGTTGTCCAGGCGTGCGTCCGTAATGCGCTCGTACAAGGGTTTGGCCGGATCAATGGTGTAGTCGAGACCACCGACACGCACCATGTCGCCACCGGATTGCAGGTAGGGATCTGGATCGAACAGGTTGTCAGCGACCTGTTCCAGGATGTTCATCAGGTCCTTGCCCGTCATTTCCTGAACATAGGTTTCGCCGTAGGTCATCGAGCACTGCGTCATTACGTCTTCCATCGTAATCCAGTCACCTTCGAGTGTGGTCGTTCCCCAGCGCACCCCGGCCGACAGGGCGACATCGGCATCAAATTCCTCACGCAGCGCGTTGCACAAGACCTGGTCCCAGGTACCCATGAAGTTGCCGCGTCGATACAGGGTGCGATCCGCGATCGCCAGCTTTTCGTTGAGAATTTCCTTGTAGGTCTTTCCAACCCGGTCTTTGTTGAAATACAGTTTTTTGACGCGGCTCTCGATGACGTTTTCGTCGTACTTGGTGCTGCGCATCTGGTCGATGTAGGCCTGCAGTTCCTTGTCTGCGGGCAAGGCATCCGCGAAGATCGGCAGCATTTGGTAATGCATCGACTTGATCTTGCCACCGTCGATGTCAAAATCCATCACACCGAGGAACTTGCCGTTGGATCCGGCGTTGGTGACCCAGCATTCGCTGCCTTCCACGTTCTTGACCTTGATCGGCTCGGGTACGCCATCGTGCGTGTGTCCGCCGAACACCGCATTCAGCCCGGGCACGCGCTCGGCCATCTTGATGTCAACGTCCATGCCGTTGTGCGACAGCAAAACGATGGCATCCGGCTTTTCGTCTTCGCGAATCTGCTCGACGAGTTTGATCATGTCGTCCTCGCGTAAGCCGAATGACCAGTCAGGAAAGAATTCCGGCGGATTGGCGTTTGCGGTGCGGGGGAAGGCCTGGCCAACGACACAGATGCGCGCGCCGCCCGCTTCACGGATCACGTATGGCTGGAAAGCATGGCCTGTGTCCTCGTCAAACAGGCCGCGGCCATCGTAAGTCTCGACCATTTTGTAGTAGTCATCGCCAAACAGAGCGTCTTCCTTCACGCGTACGTTCTGCCCGATAAAGTCGCCTTTGAACAGTGCCACATTGCTCAGTACTTCATTCTCCCTGTAAGTGAACTCCCAGTGGCCGACCATGACATCGATCCCGAGAATGTTGGATGCCTCGACCATATCGACACCGCGCGTCCAGAGCGAAGTGCCTGAACCCTGCCACAAATCGCCGCCATCGAGCATCAGCGTGTTTGCTCGGCCACCCATTTGCTCGCGTAACTGGTCGCACAGCGTCTTCATATGGGCAAGTCCGCCCATACGACCAAATCGGCGGGCATCCTCGGTGAATTTCAGATAAGTAAACGCGTGCGCTTCCGGCGTATTTTCCTTCAAACCCATAGCATCGAGAAATTTTCTGCCGACCAGGTGTGGTGGTCGGCCAAAGGCATCGCCCATGCCGAGGTTCACATTCGGCTCTCGGAAGAAAACCGGGTTCAACTGCCCATGAATGTCAGTGCAGTGCAGAATACGGACATTCCCGCGTTTGGGGATCGTATAAAAATCCTTCGGAAGCAGATCGGCGCTGGCTTCTTTGCTGCAAGAGGTCAGCCACGGAAACGCTCCGGCAGCAGCTCCAGCACTCAACAATTTCAGGAAGTCTCGTCGGTCGATACGCGGCATGTTCAAACCCCTCTTGGCTTTGCTGATGGCGACTTTGTCTCGTTCATCCACCGATCATAACGCAGTTTTGCACAAAATGTTAATTAGCAATGGTTAATGTAAGCTGGTGTTAAAACAGGGAATATTTGGCTCCAGAGAGTGATGTAAGTCACACGACCAAAAAACCATTGGGGTAGCGTCATTGCGAGGAGCGCCAGCGACGTGGCAATCTCTGTCAGGCTCGCTAATTCCATGAGATTGCTTCGCTGCACTCGCAATGACGGCAGAGTCGAGATTTCGCTCAAGCTAAGTGCCATTTGACTCAGCGACACCATTCTTAGCCAAGCACTGTCGTTCTGAGTTAACATCCGGACCGGATGATGCTCCGTATCCTGCTCCTGTTAACGCTGTTGTCTGGCCTCGCCAAATTCGCCATTGCCGATGTTGTCAAGCCGGCTCTGGTTGAAATCAGCGCAAACACCCAGGGTACGGTCAGGATCGAGGTCAGAGCGAGCATCGAAGCGCTGCTGACGGGAATCAATGCCCGCTACAAGAATACACAGGATGCGCCAACCGCCGAGGAATACGATGCGCTGCGGGTATTGGAGCCAGAGCAGCTTCACATCGCGTTCGAACCGTTTAAACAAGAGTTTCTCGGCCGACTGGCTTTGCAGGCAGATGGCAAGGACGTGCCCCTGGTTATCGCGGATGTCTCGATACCAGAGCCGGGTTATCCGAAAGTGCCGCGTATCAGTGTGATCACGCTGAGCGGCGAGCTCGACCAGCAGACGCGCACCCTGCAATGGTATTACCCGGCAAAATTCGGCGACAATGCGGTCCGTGTCCGGCAGGTCGATGAGGCCAACCAGCGCTGGCACTGGTCTGAATGGCAGTGGTTGCGCAAGGACGAACCCAGCGAGCCATTTTCGCTCGAGGAGCTGTTTCACCGGAGACCGATCACTGAAGTGATCATCTCGTATGTCGTGATTGGCTTCGAGCACATCGTGCCGAAGGGCACAGACCATATTCTGTTTATTCTCGGGATCTTCCTGCTGAGCACCCGAATGAAGCCACTCTTGTGGCAGGTGACGATGTTCACCGTTGCGCATACGCTGACACTGGCGTTGTCGATGAAAGGCATCATCAGTCTGCCAGCCAATATCGTGGAACCGCTTATTGCGCTGTCGATCGCTTATGTTGGCATCGAAAATGTTTTCGCGCATTCGCTGCATCGAAGCCGCCTGATTCTGGTGTTCCTGTTTGGCTTACTGCACGGCCTCGGATTTGCCGGTGTCTTGTCGGAGTTCGGTATGCCGGCCGATGCGTTCGCGACCGCGTTGATCAGCTTCAATATTGGCGTGGAACTTGGTCAGATTGCAGTGATCATCTTCGCGTACTTGCTGGTTGGCATCTGGTTTCGTCACAAGACCTGGTATCATCAGCGTATCATCATACCCGCTTCGCTGATCATTGCGGCAATCGGTCTGTACTGGACCTACGACCGCATCGTGTTTTGATCGGCACTGGATTCATTTGCCTTTTATGTAACGTTCATCGTCGAAGGTGGCGACCCATTCGGGACGGTAGACCACAAAGATCGTGATCAGCATGCCGGTTACAAAAGCTTCCGGGAACATAAACAAGGGCAGATATTGCACCGCCTCCTCTATCAGTTGCTCGTCCGGATACGCGCTGATCAGCGACAACAGCACAATGGCACTCAGTCGGCTGGCCGCGATCGCGATACCCGCGCCGAAGAAAGCACAGATAAAAATATAGATAAAAAAATTGTCCGGTAACCACTTGTGCGAGAGCCGCAGGATGCTGTGACTGACCAGGACAGGAATCACGATGCTGAGCAGACCGTTGACGCCCAGAGCGGTCCATTCCGAAGTTTGTAGCAAAAACGAGGCGGACAGCGTGATGCTCAGTCCTATTACGGCAAGTGGCCAGCCGAACATCAGTGTGAATAGCGTTGCGCCGAGGTGGTGAAATCCGAGGCCGGGGGAAATGCCTGCTTTAATGCCCCATATCGTCAACAGTATCACCACGGCACCGAGGAATACATGCTGGTTTGCCGGTTTGTTTAGCAAGGATATCCAGGGTGCGCGCAACGAAGCAAGCACCAGGCAAAGCATGAACAATATGTTGCTGACCCAGAGCAGGGCTGCAGGCAGCATTGCCGCGGGTATGTGCAGGCCAATCAGCCAGCTCAGATCAACCGCCATTGAATCCTACCTGCCGACGTTGATGCACGGATTGCTATTGCTGGTCTCATCGATCGTGGATCGTCGCGTCACTGAAAGGATGATATCTGATTGATGTGCTCACAATATGTAGTATTTGCTCGAGCGGCAAACCTGTGCAGGTTACTGGTCCAACGTCTATATAAAGCGATTATAATGGAATTCTTTCACCAATCCTGCTTAAATCCGCGCCATGTTCCAGCCTAAAGAACTCTACATCGGCTTGCGTTACACGCGCGCCAAACGCAAAACACACTTCGTCTCTTTTATCGCTTTCATTTCGATTGCCGGTGTTTCACTGGGTGTGTTTGCGTTAATCGTCGTGCTTTCGGTCATGAATGGATTTGGCAACGAGCTGCGGGACCGCACTCTCAGCATGACATCGCATGCAACCATTACCGGATTTGACGGCACGATGAGCGACTGGGCACAGAATGCAGAGAAAGCAAAACAATCGTCTGACGTGGTTAGTGCGGCTCCTTACATTCGCAAGGAAGTCATGCTGTCCAACGGGCAGCGTGTCAGTGGTGCCTTGGTCAGAGGAATCGACCCGGAGAGCGAAAAAACGGTCTCGACAGTCGCGAGCAAGATGGTCTCAGGCGATTTGACCGATTTGCAAGATGGGGACTACGGCATCATTATCGGCCGCGAGCTGGCGAATATGTTGGGAGTTTACGAGGGTGACAAGCTGACAGTGATCACGCCGCAGGCCAGTGTCACTGCCGTCGGTGTGATGCCGAGATTACGCCGCTTCAAAGTGGTTGGGGTGTTCGAGGTTGGCATGCATGAATTTGACAGTGCAATGGCCTATATGCATATCGCTGATGCCGGGCGGCTTTTTTCTTTCGAGGAGGGCAAAGTCAATGGCATTCGGCTGAAACTGCAGGATCTGTTCGAAGCCCGCAGGGTCACGCGCGAGCTCAATATGTTGTTCGGCGAGGAATACTGGGTCCGCGACTGGACTCAGCAGCATCGCAACTTCTTCAGGGCCCTGAAAACGGAAAAGACCGTGATGTTCATCATACTGCTGATGGTCATCGCGGTGGCCGCACTCAATATTGTTTCGACATTGATGATGACGGTCAGAGACAAGGAAGCCGATATTGCGATTCTACGTGCGCTTGGCATGACGCCTGGCAGCATCATGACGATCTTCGTGATTCAGGGCACCGTGATTGGCCTGTTCGGTACGCTGATCGGTGCCGCTGCCGGTGTGCCGGTTGCATTGCACGTTTTCGAGATTGTTTCCTGGCTGGAGCAGTTGTTCCAAACCGATTTTCTGCCGTCCGATGTTTATTACATCAGTGACATCACCGCAGACGTGCGCCCGAAGGAAGTCATCACCTATGCGGTGTCCGCTTTTGCGATTACCGTGCTGGCGACCATTTATCCGGCCTGGCGCGCTTCCAGAACGATGCCGGCGGAGGCGCTGCGCTATGAATAGTCCGGCATTCAGTCTGCGTGCTGTCGATCTTGGTAAGGACTTTCGAGAGGGTAGTGGTGAGGCTCTGCGTGTGCTGGCGGGCATAAATTTTTCGCTCAGTACCGGAGAAACCGCCGCGATAATAGGTGCATCCGGTTCGGGCAAATCGACGTTGCTCAATCTGCTCGGTGGACTCGATAAACCGACAACGGGGCATGTATTGCTGAACGACGATAATATCTTCAAGATCAATGAGAAGACCCGTTGCAGGGTGCGCAACCAGCACCTGGGTTTCATCTATCAGTTCCACCACCTTTTGCCTGAATTTAGTGCGTTGGAAAACGTCGCGATGCCCCAGCTGATCGAAGGGGTCGACAAGGAGGAGGCACGAGAAAAAGCGACAGCGCTGTTGCACGAAGTTGGATTGGGTGCTCGCCTCGATCACAAACCCGGCGAGCTTTCTGGTGGCGAGCGTCAGCGCGCCGCGATTGCACGAGCGCTGATCAATAACCCGGACTGCATACTGGCTGACGAACCCACCGGCAATCTCGACCGAAAAAATGCTGAACTGGCGTTAGAGCTGATCCTGCAACTAAACCGGACGTACAAGACCGCTCTGGTGATGGTCACCCACGATCTGCACATTGCAGAACAACTGGACAAGGTGTTTGTGCTCGAAGACGGTCTGTTGAAGATCCAATAGCTGAAAGCATTGACACCCCCAGGCGCTGTGGGCGCGATCCAGGCCCCGTCATTGTGAGGAGCGACAGCGACGCGGCAATCTCTGGCAGTTGTGCGAGCTGCCGAAGATTGCTTCGCTGCGCTCGCAATGACGCTGGTCCATGCGTCGCTGTCGGCCCGATCCAGGCCCCGTCATTGCGAGGAGCGACAGCGACGCGGCAATCTCTTACAGTCGTGCGAGCTGCCGAAGATTGCTTCGCTGAACCCGACCTGGGTTTGGCGCTCTAATCGACTGAGTGCTAATATTTCCTATGGCGTAACCACAGATCGCGAACACATGCCCGAACAGTTGAATCGACGCGCAGCACTGTTGCTGAAGAAGCTGGTCTACAGCTATATCGCCGACGGCCAGCCGGTGGGCTCAAAAAAGCTCGCTGATGACGTTGACCTGAACATCAGTTCGGCGACGATTCGCAACGTGATGTCAAGTCTAGAAAAGAAGGGCTTGATCACATCGCCACATACCTCGGCCGGTCGCATCCCGACTGAGCAGGGATATCGGCTTTTCGTTGACACTATGCTCGAAGTAGAGCCCCTGAGCCGATCGTTATTGTCCCGCATGAAACAGGAACTCGATCCCTATCAAAACACCGATGCGCTGATCAGCCAGGCATCCCAAATCGTGTCAGAACTGACGCATATGGCCGGTATCATTACTGTGCCCAAGGTGAGTCAGGCGACACTCCGTCATATTGAGTTCCTGCCATTGTCCGAGCAGCGCATACTTGCCATCATGGTGGTCAATGAGCGCGAAGTGCAAAACCGCGTGTTGCACATGAAGCGCGCTTACAGTATCGAAGAATTGCAGGAAGCGGCCGCTTTCCTGAACCTGAACTACATGGGCATGGATATTTACCAAGTGCGGGAAGCGCTGTTGGAGGCCATGAAGCGTGCGCGAGAAAACATCGATGCAACGATGCAAACCGTGATCGAAGTGGCCGGAATGACTTTTTCGAAGACCATGCAGAAAAACGACGGCAGATTCCTGGTGCAAGGCGAAACCAATCTGGTGCGTTATGGCCAAGCGGCCGACCGTGACCAGCTGACTCAATTGCTCGAGGTTTTCGATCACAAGCGAGAAATGTTGGAGCTGCTCGATCGCTGTATACAGGCCGAAGGTGTCAAGGTATTCATCGGCGACGAAGCCGGATTCGAGGGGCTGGGTGATTGCAGCGTGGTCACGGCGCCTTACTCGGTTCAGGGGCAGCCGGTCGGGGTACTCGGTGTGATTGGGCCTGCACGCATAAATTACAACGTCGTGATACCAGTGGTCGACATGACGGCAAAACTGCTGGGTGAGGCGCTGGAATAAAAATCACCAATCCGATTGGATTTTGCCCTTGATAATGGGGTGATAGTCCCTATATTGCCCGAAATACGGCGTTGAGCGGCCAGCCTCAACGATTCGAATACAAAACTTCTGGAGTTAGCATGTCATCAAGTGAAGAAGAACTGAAACAGCCGACGGAAAGCGAGAACGTTGCAGCGAGTGAAAATCTGGAACATATGGAAGAAGAATTGATGTATGCAGAGGACGAGATCGTGAAGGAACAGGATCAACTGGTGGAGCAGCTGGCTGCAGCCGAAAAAAAGGCCGAGGAGCACTGGGAATTGCTACTTCGAACGCGTGCAGATATGGAAAATTTGCGCAAGCGTACCGAAAAGGACCTGGAAAACGCACACAAATATGGCATCGAGAAATTCGTCAGTGAGATGCTTCCAGTCAAAGACAGTATGGAGCTGGGAATCGCCGCACAGGAGGCCACGGTCGAGAGTCTGCACGAAGGCATGCAGCTGACCATGAATATGTTCGATACAGCATTCCAAAAGCTGGGTGTGGTTGAGATTAATCCCCAGAACGAGGCATTTGACCCGGAGCTGCATCAGGCGATGACGATGCAGGAGAGCGATGAGGTCGAGCCAAACACGGTGATCATGGTTATGCAAAAGGGCTATTCACTGAATGGGCGTCTGGTCCGGCCGGCCATGGTGGTGGTGTCGAAAAAGCCGGAATAAGGCGGTGAAAAAACCCGGTTAGGTTGTTGAATTAAAGCGCGCCAGCCCCATATACAAAACAGTAGAAGTTTTATCAGATACGGAGAAAATAATGTCCAAGATTATCGGTATTGACCTAGGTACCACCAACTCCTGCGTCGCAGTGATGGATGGTGACAAGCCTCGGGTGATCGAGAACAGCGAAGGTGATCGCACGACGCCGTCCATCGTAGCTTTCACCAAAGAAGGTGAAGTCATTACCGGTCAGCCAGCCAAACGCCAGGCGGTTACCAATCCAGCCGATACGCTATTTGCAGTAAAACGACTGATCGGGCGCCGTTTTGATGAAGAGGTGGTGCAGCGTGATATCAAACTTGTGCCCTATAAAATCATCAGGGCCGACAATGGCGATGCCTGGGTGGAGGCTCATGGCAAGAAATTGGCACCGCCGGAAATATCCGCGCGCGTACTCCAGAAGATGAAAAAGACGGCCGAGGATTTCCTCGGCACCGAAATCAAGGAGGCGGTGATCACGGTCCCCGCGTATTTCAATGACTCGCAGCGTCAGGCAACGAAAGACGCTGGGCGCATCGCCGGTCTCGACGTCAAGCGCATCATCAACGAGCCAACGGCAGCGGCGTTGGCCTACGGTATGGATAAAAAACGCGGTGATGCAAAAATCGTGGTCTACGACCTCGGCGGTGGCACCTTCGACGTTTCGATCATCGAGATCGCTGAGATCGACGGCGAACATCAGTTCGAAGTCCTCGCGACCAACGGCGACACCTTTCTCGGGGGCGAAGACTTTGATATGCGACTGATCGACTATCTGGCCGATGAATTCAAAAAGGACAACGGTGTTGACCTGCACAACGATCCGCTGGCCCTGCAACGCTTGAAAGAAGCGGCTGAGAAGGCCAAGATCGAACTATCTTCGACAACGCAGACCGACGTGAACCTGCCTTACATTACAGCCGACGCCAGTGGGCCAAAGCATCTGAACATCAAGGTTACCCGTGCAAAACTGGAAAGCCTGGTCGAGGATCTGATCGCACGCACTATAGGTCCGATGAAGCAGGCATTGAGTGATGCCGGTCTGTCCGCCAGTGACATTGACGATATTATTCTGGTCGGTGGTCAGACTCGTATGCCGATGGTTCAGCAAGAAGTCGAGAATTTCTTTGGGAAGGAGCCGCGTCGGGATGTCAATCCGGATGAGGCGGTCGCCATCGGTGCCGCGATCCAGGGTGGTGTGCTCGGCGGTCATGTCAATGACATCCTGCTGCTGGATGTCACCCCGTTGTCGCTCGGTATCGAAACCATGGGCGGCGTAATGACCAAGCTGGTCGAGAAAAACACGACGATCCCGACCAAGGCGCAGCAAGTTTTTTCGACCGCGGACGACAACCAGACTGCCGTCACGGTGCATGTGTTGCAGGGCGAGCGTGAAATGGCCAGCGGCAACAAGTCTCTGGGCCGTTTCGATCTGAGCGACATTCCGCCGGCCCCGCGTGGTATACCTCAGATCGAGGTCAGTTTTGACATCGATGCGAATGGCATTCTGAATGTCTCGGCCAAGGACAAAGCGACGGGCAAGGAGCAATCGATCGTGATCAAGGCATCCAGCGGTTTGTCTGACGATGAAGTCGAAAAGATGGTTAAGGACGCCGAAGCCCATGCGGGTGAAGACAAGAAATTGCGCGAACTCGTGGACGCGAGGAATGCTGCAGACGGCATGATTCATGCGACCGAAAAATCGCTGAAAGATCTCGGCGACAAAGTTGACGCAGATGAGAAGGCCAAA
>Ga0272441_10004167_pt1 | contig 26604 bp, 16 predicted proteins | sample SSMProp6N_FD_193582 | JGI IMG/M metagenome (GOLD analysis project Ga0272441, IMG submission 193582) | Marine sediment archaeal communities from Little Sippewissett salt marsh, Falmouth, MA, United States - SSM-Prop-6N | ecosystem: Environmental > Aquatic > Marine > Wetlands > Sediment ... | reverse complement strand
GGCTTCGGCAGCGACGTGAAGCTCGGCGCGGACGGCAAACCGGTCCTCGGCCCCGACGCCAAGGCGGAGCGGCAGAGCTTTCTCGACTGGGCCGAATTCCACGGACAGTCGCAGCTCCGGCGGGGGCCGCAGAGCCTGTCGGGCGACTTCGTGCGCGTCGAGCTGTTCCCGCCGGCACCCGGCCCCGAGGGCGACCGGCAGGCGATCCGGCGCGTGGCGGCGCGCGATCACGTGGCGGTCCGCCAGCCGAAGACCACCGAGCGATCGACCGTCGGCAACATGACGTGCGACGAGTTCGAGTTCAATTTCCGTCGGACCGACGACGGGGCCAGCCGGCCCGACCGGTTTGCAGCCAGCGGCGACGTGGTGGCTGTCCACGACGCGGGCAACATCGAGGCGGGCTCCCTCAAGGCGTGGTTCGCCCCGCATCCGGATAAACCCGAGGACGACCGCATCACCCGGATGATCGCCGAGACGGCGGTCCGCGCACGCCAGATGTACCGGGAGCGCGAACTCTACGCCGAGGGCATCTACCTGGAACTCGACGAGGCGACGGGGCAGATGGCTCTGCGCGGCACGGAGCAGGCGTGGGCGGTGGCGTCGCAGGGGCCGCAGACGCTGCGCGGCATCGACATCAGGATGGACCGCGCGAAAGGCCGGGCCGACGTGGCCGGGCCCGGCACGCTGAAGCTCCTGAGCGACCGCGGCCTGGAAGGCCAGAAGGTCAAGGATCCGATGCCCATTCACATCGCCTGGGCGCGGAAGATGTCGTTCGACCGCGGGGCCAACACGGCGCACTTCAGCGGCGACGTCCGGACGCGCACGCCGCGCGGCTCCATCGACTGTTCCGACCTGTGGGTGTTTTTCTACGATACGGAAACCGCTGCGGGCGAGAAGCTCCCGGCGGAGAGCGGCGCCGCCGCGGCCCCCGGAGAGGAGATGTTCGCCCGCCTCGGCCTGGGCCGGCTGACCGCGGTCCAGAACGTGGTCGCTCGCACGGTGAGCACGCCGAAGGACCCCGCGAAGGACCCCAGCGCCACGACCCTCCGGTGCGGCAAGCTGGAGTACAACGCCCTGAAGGAGAAGGCGGTCGTCGACGGGGCCGGCACCATGGAGATCCTCGAGGTGTCTCGGCTTCCCGCCGACGTGGTGCCGCACAAGCGGCTGCCCAAACGCACCACCAACGTCGCCTGGAAGCGGGCCATGATCTTCGACCGCAAGGAGATGGTGGCCTGGTTCGGCCAGGACGTGGTCGTCGACGTCATGGGTGCGGGGGCGCGCGATGACAACCTCGAGGGCGTGCGCCTCAACTTGAGCGGCAAGAGCACGCTCGCTTGCCAGGTGCTCCGGCTCTACCTGGCCGAGGGCGAACCCCTGGAGGCCGACGGCGGCGGCGTTCCGCTTGCCGGAGACGCCGGCCGCGAGAGCGCGCAGCTCAAAGAACTGGTGGCCACGTGCGGCCCCGAGCCGCCCTGGGTCACCAAGGTCTCGCCCGTGACCTTCAGCGACGGCGAGTACACGGGCACGGCCGAGCGGATGACCTACGACCACGTGAAGCGGCTCATCATCCTGACGGGCAGCCCGGCGCGGATCATGCAGCGCAGCGAAGCCGGCCGCGCCTTCCGACAGGACGCCCGCAAGATGTCGTTCTGGCGCGACCATCGCAAAGTGGAAATCATCCAGCCGTGGGGCACCGACCTCCAGCCGTCGCGCGGTTTCGGCCCGCCGCGATGAGCGGCTACCTGCCTCGTTGAGAAGGGCTTTCAATTGGTGAGGGTGGCACCCTGAAGCGAGCCCGGCGAGCTTGTGGGTGCCACGGCGGCCGTAGTCTGCCGCCGTGCCTGTCACATTTCGATGACCGCCTTGAGGACACCGTCGGTGTAGCTCTCGACCAGCTCGTAGGCCTCGCTCACCTACTCCAGGGGGAAGCGGTGGGTGATCCAGGGCTTCACGTCGATCGTCCCTGCCGCGACCAGTTCGAGCGCCTGGCGGATGGTGTGGGCGCTGCGGCGGCAATACTGGATCGTGAGCTGCTTGCGCCGCGGGTGGTGGGTTGAGATCGTGATGTCGTCGACGGGCGGAATGCCGATGGCGGCGACGTGCCCGGCGATGGCGGCCAGGCTCAACGCCTGGTTGAGCCCGTCGGCGCCGTTGGTGGCCTCGTAGACCGCGTCGGCCCCGAGGCCGTCGGTGATCTGCCGGATCGCCTCGGCGGGGTCGTCGCGCGTGACGTTCACCGTGTGCGTGGCCCCGAGTGTGCGGGCCAGCTCCAGGCGATAATCGAGCTTGTCGGTGACGACGATCCGGGTGGCCCCGGCCGCGCGGATCATGGCCAGGCACGCCAGGCCGATGCTGCCTGCGCCGACGACGGCCGCCCACTCGCCCGGCCGGCACGGCACCAGGTTGTAGGCGTGCACGCCCACCTGGAGCGGCTCGAGCATGGCCGCCTCGGCGAAGCTCATCGTGTCGGGGATCGCGATGCACTGTTCCTGGTCGGCGATGACGAATTCCTGCAGCGCGCCCTCCACCGGCGGCGTGCCGTAGAAGACGACGTTCGGGCAGCAGTTGGGCCGGCCTTCGAGGCACTGGCGGCACCGGTGGCACGGGCGGCCCGGCTCGATGGCCACGCGCTGACCTGTCTTGACTCCCGTCACGTCGGGGCCGACCTCGACCACCTCGCCCGCGAACTCGTGGCCCACGGGCTGCGGCTTGCGGACCACCTGGTCGCCGATGCGCATCTCGGTGTAGTAGTGCACGTCGGACCCGCAGACGCCCACGGCGCGCACGCGGACGAGCGCCTGCTCGCCCTCCGGTTTCGGCCGCGGCCGGTCCTCGATTCGCATGTCCCGCTTCGCGTGTAGCACGGCTGCCTTCACGTTTGCGTCTCCTTTCTGTACCTGCGGCGGGGTTGCACTTGATGGCGCGCCCGGCGCTGGTGCTCTGCTCCTCGTGATTCGAGGGGTGGCATGGCGATACGCCGCTGTCTGCGGATCGCCATGAGGACGGGACTTCATGGCGACCCCATACGGCCGGTGTCGCCATGCCACCGTTCAACAACGCATGCGCCCGCGTTCGCCGATGTCCGCTGCTGGCTCGCTCAGAACCCGGTCGTCCCCGTGAACCGGAACGCGCGAATCCTCATCGCCGGGCACAGCAGACGGCCATCGATCACGCGGCGCATCCGCGTGAGCCCGTCGGCGCGGCCGAAGGCTTCGAGCACGCTCTCGGTGAACCGCAGGTTGTGCACGGGATGGGTCACCTTGCCGTTCTCGATCCGGAACGTGCCGTCGCGGGTCATCCCGGTCAGGACGGCCTTCATCCGCTCGGCGACGTTGACGTAGTGGAACCGCGTCACGAGCAGCCCGCGCTCGGTGCCGGCAATGAGGCCGCGGAGCGAGTCGCCGCCGCCGGCCATCACGAGGCCCCGCGGCATGGCCCCGTAGGAGGCGTAGGTCGGCGGCAGCGCGTGGCCGGTCGATGCGCGCCGCCCCTTCTCGCGCCCGGCCAGGTAGCTGTCCCAGACCACGCCGGCCGCCGTGCCCCGGTCGATCAGCTTGACCCGGCGCGTCGGCACGCCCTCGAAGTCGAACGGCATGCCGCGCAGCTTCGTGTGATGCACGTTGTCGGCGATCGTGATCCGGTCGCCCGTGACTTTCTGTCCGAGCCGGCCGGACATGAAGCTGCGGCCTTCCTGGAACGCCTTGGCGCCGAAGCCGATGTGGGAGAACAACGGCAGGAGCGAGCCGACGGCCGCAGGCTCGAGCACCACGTCGTACTCCCCGCCGTCGATGGGATGTGGCTTGCGGCTGCGCGCGGCCTTGCCGACGCCGTCGCGGATGACGCGCTTCGCGTCGAGGTTCCCCAGGGCGAACGACTGGTCCTCGGCGTAGCCCGAACCGTCTCCGCACGTCACCACGGTCTGGAACCGGGCCGACGTGGACCGGTGCCAGGCCCGCACGCCGCGCGAGTTGGCCACGAGAAGCTCCTCGGCGCCGGTCGCCACGAGGCCGGCCGCCTCGGCCTTGCGGCGCTTCGCAACGGCGACCAGCGCACCAACCATGTCCGCGCGGTCCCGTGGCGAGCACGCGGCCGTTGGTGCGTCGTAGGCGACCACCGGGCGGACCTTCCCGCCCGTGGGCAGCCCGTGAAAATCCTCCAGTGGCGGCCGCACGGCGGCAATCTCCTGGGCCCTCGCCAGCGTCTCGCGGAGCGCATCGGCCTCCAGGCTTTCGGCCTCGGCGACGCCGATACGCCGGTCGGTGACGGTCCGGATGACGGCGGTGGCGCCCCGGCTGCCGACATTCTGGTGAATCTGGTTGTTGGCGAAGCGCGTCAGGTAGTCCTCGCCGGTGGCGAGCATGATCTCGGTCTCGGCGGCCTCGCTGGCGGCGAGCACCGTGTCGGCAAGTCGTTCCAACTGGTCGCGCTGATCCTGGCTCATGATTGTCTGATGACTCCGACTTCAACGTTCCTGAACCGCGCCGGGGCCACGCCGTGTCCCACGTGGGCCACCTGCTCGGGCTGTCCCTTGCCGCAGCCGGGAATGCCCCAGAGCCGCCACTCCTCGGGCCCGCAGACGGCGTCGCAGGCGTTCCAGAACTCCGGCGTCACGCCGGTGTAGGTGGGATTCTTGAACATGCGGCCGAGCTTGCCGTCGATGATTTCCCACGCGGCCTCGGTGCCGAACTGGAAATTGAGGCGCTTGTTGTCGATGGACCACGACCGATTGACCGACAGCAGCAGGCCGTCGCGCGTGTCGGCGATGAGGTCGTCGAGCGTGCCCCGTCCGGGCAGCAGGTTGACGTTGGTCATGCGCACCAGGGGGATGCGGTTCCACGAGCTGGCGCGCATGGTACCGCTGCTCGCCCGGTCGATGAGGGGGGCGGTCTCGCGGCTCGACATGTAGCCGACGAACTTGCCCTCGCTGATGATGGGCGTCCGCTGGGCCGGCACGCCCTCGTCGTCGTAGCCGAAGGTGCCGAGTCCCGTGGGCACGGTGGCGTCGGCCACGACGTTGACCAAGGCCGAGCCGTACTGAAGCCGCCTGAGCTTCTCCAGCGTCAGGAACGAGTCGCCGGCGTAGGCCGACTCCATGCCGAGGACGCGGTCCAGCTCAATGGGGTGGCCGATCGACTCGTGGACCTGGAGGGCGAGCTGCCCGCCGTCGAGGATGATCGTCTTGCGCCCGCTGGGGCAGGGCGGGGCGTCGAGCAGCTCGACCGCCTCGCGCCGCACGCGCTCGGCGTGGGCACCGACGTCCATCGATTTGAAGAACTCGTAGCCGCTCGTGGCGAAGTCGCCGCGGAAACTGTTCGGGTAGCTGCGGACCTGGACGTCGCCGTCGCGGACGGCCGTGGCGGCGATGCCCCCGCCGGTCTCGACGATCCGCTGATCGATGAGGGCGCCCTCGGTCGAGGCGAAGAGCTTCCGCGTCTCGAACGCCGTGAAGAACGCCTGGGCCAGGGCCACCGGCTTGCCCATCATCCGCCGGCTCGCGCTCACGAGCAGGTCGAGCTTCTCGTCGAGCGGCACCTCGAACGGGTCTTTCTCGTGCGGCGTGACGTACCGGTCGCGGTGCGGCTCGACCGGGGCCAGTCGCACCGGCTCGCCTGCCACCAGGGCGCTGGCCGACGCAATGGCGATGGCCGTGTCGATGACGCGGGCGGCCTCCTCCTCACTCACGACGTGCGACGAGTGGAATCCCCACGCGCCGCGGATGAGCACGCGGACGCCGAAGCCGCGGCTCTGCTGGTGGCTCACGGACTCGACGACGCCGTTGGTGACGGTGATGTCCTGGTCTCGGGTCTCGACCACGCGGACGTCGCCGTAGTCGACGCCGCGACGTCTCAGGATGTCCACGGCCTGTCGGGCCAGATCGTCCACCGTCCGATCCTCCATGCAGAGCGGTGAGTATAGACGGTCGGACGCGGGCCTGCAAGAGGGCAGCGGCCCCCGCGAGCCAAGCCGCAGTCGTGGTCGCCGCTTTTTGCGTTGCGGCCTTGTGCCCCCGCAGTACACTAGCACCCAGGGCGGAGGGGCCTGCTGTCTTGCCAATGTCCACCATCGCCATGGGCCAACTTCTGGCCGCACGCGTCACTGCGAATCCCGTCGGTGGATGGGCGGTGGGCGTTGTCTTGGCCGCGGTCTTCCTTGCCGCGCTCGCCCTCGGCTATCGGCGGACGACCCGGCCTCTTGACCGCAGGGCGCGGCACATCCTGTGGGCGCTGCGAGGCCTGGCGGCGCTGGCGGTCGTCTTTGCGCTCTTCCGGCCCGCGTGGACAACCGTCGGGGTCCGGCACGAGCGCCCGTTGCTCGTGCTGCTCCGGGACGTCTCGGCAAGCATGATGATCCGCGACGAATCGGCGGGCGGGCAGGCCGTCACCCGGTCGGAGGCCGTGGGCCGGCGCCTTGCGGAGCATCGCGAGCTGCTCGCCGAGCTTGCCGCCAAGTTCAACCTGGGCTGTTACGGCTTTGCCGACCGGCTCGAGCGCCTGGGCGACGCGGACGCCGAGGAGACTGCCGGCGTCGACCGCCGGGTGGTCGCGCGCCGCATCGTCGAGGTGCTGGAGGCTCCGCTCGATGCCGTGGGCCGCAGCACGCAGCTCGGCGACGCGCTCGGCGAGATTCACGAGACGACGCTCAATCGCCGGATCGTCGGCGTGGTCGTCCTGGGCGACGGGGCGGTCAACCAGTCGCGCTTGTCGGCGGCCGAGGCGGCGCGCCTGCTCGGCAAGCGGCACGCGCCGGTCTACACGGTGGGATTCGGATCGCCCGTGCCGACCGGGGCGGTCCGCGACAGCATCGCCCGAAGCGTCGACGCCAAGGCCACCGTCTTCACCGGCAACCGGATCGACGTCACGGGCGAGTTCCGGTTCCACGGCCTCAAGGGCCGGGAGGTCGAGGTCCGGCTTCTCGACGACGGCCGAGCCGCCGGCCGCGAACGGGTCCGCGTCTCCGAGAACCGGTACGACCACCGGGTCAGGATCCCCTATCGTGCAACGGCCGTCGGCAGCCACAAGCTGGAGCTGGTCGCCGAGCCCGTTGAGGGGGAAGCGGTCCCCGAGAACAACCGCATCTGGACGTTCGTCGACGTGGTCGAAGGCGGCGTCAAGCTGCTCGTGGTCCAGGGGTCGCCGACCGTGGAGGGGCGGTTTATCTTCAACGCCCTTCGCCGCGCGGGCGAGTTCGACTGCGACCGCCTCGTCCTCCTGAGCGCCGAGGAGGCTGCGGCCAACGTGCCGGCCACCGCCGAGGCCTGGGCCGCCTACAAGGCCGTGATCTTCATCAATGTGGCGCGGCCGCTTCTGACGTCACAGCAGTTGTCGGCCCTGGCCCAGGCGGTGAGCGACCGCGGGGTCGGCTTCATGATGACCGGCGGCGAACAGGCATTCGGCCCGGGCGGCTACGCCGGGACCGACGTCGAGCGCATGCTCCCGGTGCGCATCGCCTCGGCGGACGGTTTCATCGAGGTGCCGGTTCGGTTCCGCCCGACGGCCGCGGGGATGCGCGAGCGCGTCCTCCAGATCGAATCAGCCCCGGGCGACGTCGACGGGGCGTGGCAGTCGCTGCCCGAACTGCCGTGGGCCAACCGGGTCGGCGGCCTCAAGCCCGCCGCCGAAGCGCTGGCCGTCGGCCCCGACGACGCCGTGCTGCTGGCCGTCGAGCAGTACGGCAGCGGCAACGTCGCCGCGCTGACGGTCGGCGCCACCTGGCGGTGGCAGCTCGGCGGCCGCGAGGACCCGCCGGGGAGATACTTCCGCCGGTTCTGGCGGCAGATGGCGCTGTGGCTCTCCGGGCAGGACAGCGGTCGCGGCAACGTCTGGGTCACGACCAACACGCCGCGCTACAGTCTGCCGGACCTCCTGAGCGGGCGCCGCCGGGTGCAGGTGACGGCCGGGGTGTCCGACCGCCAGGGCAATCCGGTGACCGACGCGACGTGCACGCTCACCCTGAGCGGACCGGGCGGCGACAGCCGCAAGGTGCCCTTGAGGCTTCGGGGCGACACGTACGTGGCCTCGCTCGACGTGAGCGCGGCGGGCGACTACCGGGTGCAGTTGGCGGCCCATCGCGGCGGGACGAAGGCAGGCGAGGCCGGCACGCGCTTCGTCGTCTATGAGCCCAACGTCGAGTGGGAAGAGCCCCTGGCCGATCCGCAGGCCCTGGAGGAGGTGTCGAGGCTCTCGGGCGGCACGTATGTTCGCGCGGACCGGATCGCCGACGTCCTGAAGGCCCTGCTGGCCAGCGAGGTGTCGGATACCGTGACGTTCCATCGCCGCGTCAGCCTGTGGGACAACCGGCTCCTGCTGGCCGTCTTCGCCGGGCTGCTGGCGGCCGAATGGGCGCTGCGCAAGCACTGGGGACTGGTCTGACGGCCGGGGAGGCGCCGGGACCCGAAAAATCGGATTCGGAGGCTGGATAAACTGTTGCAATCCGCTTTTGCGGGCGAGTATAATCGTTTTGCTGTAGGGTTGGTGTGCTAACTGGGCCGCAGGGCGCGGCTTCCGGCGCCGTGTGGGTGTCGGCGGACCGCGGTGGTGAGGGGCGAATGGCCCTTGGCGGACGGTGGATGTTCGTTGCCTTCGCGGCGGCCGTTGCCGTGGCCGTCTCCGCGTTTGTTGCGCGGAGCGATCCGACGGACGCCGGTGGCGCGGCCGGGGCGATCTTGACGGGCGGGCAGCCGGCCGGACAGAGATTCACGCTGGTGGCCGGCCCCGTGGGCGAGAAGCAGACGGGGGCCTTCGTCATCGATCAGGAGACGATGAGGCTCTTGGTCTATGCCGTGGACGTCGGCAGGAAGCAGTTGAAGCTCGTGGCGGTCCGCGACATGTCGCAGGACGTTCTGCTGTCGCATTGGAACAACGCGCGGCCGTGGCCCGAGGACATTCGCCAGTCGCTGGAAACCGGCGCCGCTACGGGCGGCGACGAGAAGGCAACGGGCGACGCGTCGCCTGAATGATGCGCATGCTATCATCATCTGTCATCTGACGTGTGAGCGGAGACCGATTTCAGGGAGCGAGTGCAAGGAGCGAATCGTGGAGAAGTACATCACTATCGACGAAGCGGCGCAGCGGATGGGCAGGTCGGTCGACGAGGTCCGTGCCATGATGAACGCCGGGCAACTGCGCGGCGTCATGGCCGACGGCACCTTCAAGTTCAAGGACTCGGACGTCGCGGCGCTGGCGGGCGGAGACGTCAAGGAAGACACCCTGATGACCATCGACGCCGACATGCTCTTCGCCGAGGGCGAGGGCGACCAGCCGGCCGACGCCGCGGCCGAAACGTGGATCGCCGCCGACCTGGAGAACGTCTTCGAGAGCGAGGACTTCAAGGCCGAGCCGATCGGGGAGGAGGCCCTCGGCCGGGCGGCGGGCTCGCGCGCGGCGATGCAGGCCGCGGACCTCGAGCCGGCGCCCCTGCCCCTGAGCCCCGAGAAGGACGACACGGCGCTGGGCACCGTGCTCATGGAAGGCGAGGGCGAGCCGTCGGGCGCCGGCGAGGTCGGCGAAGAGCCGGTCATCGCCATCGACCCGGAGTCCGGCATCGCGACCATCACGGCCCCGACGCCGGGCATCAGCCGGACGCACATGATCGTCGTCAGCGAGCCGGAGCCCCGCCACAAGGCGTTTACCCCGCTGCTCGTGGTGTCGGTCATCGCGGTGGGGTTCTCGCTCGTCACCCTCTGGTCGGCCATCATGGGCGTCTCTCCCATGCCGAGCTACATCCAGACGGTGTACGACAACCTGCCGATCTTCGCGGGCGGGGCGCTGGGCGTGGCCCTGATCGCCGGCCTGGTCGGCTTCGTGCTGGACCGGCAGAAGGCGGCGGCCGATGCCGCGGCCGCCCGCATGGGGCGCCGCTGACCGGGCCGACCCGGGGCCGCGACAGGCACTGGCTGGAGCAGAACCTGGACCGTCACGTCCCGGGGTCCCGGAAGGGCCCCGTGCAGTGTGTCGTGCTCTTCCGACGTCGACTCAGGAAAGGAGCCATGTTCGATGACTATCCTCAAAGTGGCGGGCCACGTCGCCGTGGTGGTCGTGATGACGGTCCTGGTGGGCGGCTGTTGTCAGGACCAGGAGCGCACGATCGGCATTCTCAAGATCGACAACAGCGAACTGCGCAAGATGCTGATCGATGAGCAGAAGGTCAACGAGCGCCTGGACGAGCGGATCCGCTCCCACGAGAACGACGGCAAGCGGCTCGCCGACCTCATCGCCTCGCGCGACCAGACCATCCAGAACCTCAACGACCAGATGGCCAGACTGCAGGCCGCCAAGGACAAGCGCGACGCCGAGTATCAGAAGCTGGTCGATCAGCTTGCCGGCATGGGGGCCGGCAGGGGAGGCCTCCCGAAGGAGACGACCCAGCTCCTCAGGGTCCTGGTCGGCACGTATCCCGGGCTCCTGGAGTTTGACGAGGCGACCGGCCGGCTGCGCTTCTCGTCCGACCTGACGTTCGAGAAGGGCAAGGCCGACGTGAACGCCCAGGGCGCCGAAGCCCTCGGCAAACTGGCCGCCATCCTCAACCAGGACGAGGCCAAGACGCTGCGCGTTGAGATTGTCGGCCACACGTGCACCACGCCCATCGTGAAGCCCGAAACCAAGGCTCTGTTTCCGACAAACCAGGTGCTGTCCGAGAAGCGGGCCCAGGCGGTGGCGACGATTCTCACCGCAGGCGGCGTTGCCTCGGAGCGTATCGCCACCCGCGGAATGGGATCAACCCAGTTGCTGGTGCCTGGCGAGCCGAAGGGAGCGCGCAACCGCCGCGTCGAGGTTTTCCTGAGCATGCCGTAGTCGCTCCTGCGGCGCTCGGACGAGCGGAAGAGGATTTGACCCCGTGCGTAACGACGAGCCCCGTGGCCCTTCTGGGTCGCGGGGCTCGTTCTGTGTCCATGCCGATGTCTCTGGCGCCCGGCGCGTGTGGCCGTCAGATCTCGCGGGCGAGTCTCAGGAACGTCTTCAGGTTGGCTTTGACTTCGGCGAGGGTGTCGCCGCCGGTCTTCTCCAGCAGCGCGCGGGCCAGCTCGAACGCGACGGCGTTCTCGCAGACCACGCTGGCGGCCGGGACGGCGCAGACGTCGCTCCGCTCCCGCGCGGCCTTGGCGGGGCGCTTGCTCCGGATGTCCACCGATGCCAGGGGCCGGCCGAGCGTCGCGATGGGTTTCATGGCCGCGCGAACGATGATCGGCTGACCGTTCGAGATGCCGGCCTCGATGCCGCCTGCGTTGTTGCTTCGGCGGGCGTAGCCCAGGTCGGCGGCGGTGCGCCGGCTGGCCCTGAACGCAATCTGGTCGTGCACGCGGCTTCCCGGCAGGCGGGCGGCTTCGAACGCCGGACCGATCTCGACGCCCTTGATGGCCGGGATGCTCATCAAGGCCGCCGCCAGACGGCCGTCGAGACGCCGGTCGGCCGAGACGTGCGAGCCCAGGGCGACGGGCACGCCCGTGGCGACCACCTGGATGACGCCACCGAGTGTGTCGCCGGCCTCTTTCGCCGCGTCGACCGCCGAGACCATCCGCTTGTCGGCCTGCGAATCGAGCGAGTAGAGCGGGCTGCGGTTCCTCAGGCGCCGCCACGACGCGGAGGCCGGCCGCTTGTCGGCCCGTACGTCGCCGACGGCCACGACGTGGGCGAACACGTCGATGCCCGTCTCGTCGAGCAGTGCCCGCACGAACGCCCCGGCGGCCACGCGCCCCACGGTCTCCCGGGCGCTGGCCCGCTCCAGGATGTTCCGCATGTCGGCCGTCAGGTACTTCAGGCCGCCCGCCAGGTCGCCGTGCCCGGGCCGCGCGCGGTGAACGCGCGGCGAACGCTTCAGGTCGTCGATGCGGCAGTCGCGGTTCGCGACCGACAGGGCGATGGGCGACCCCAGCGTGAGGCCGCGCCGCAGGCCGGCGAGCACCTCGACCGTGTCGGTCTCGATCTTCATCCGGCCGCCGCGCCCGTAGCCGCCTTGTCGCCGGGCAAGCTCCGCGTTGACAAAGGCGAGGTCGGCGCGGACGCCGGCCGGGAAGCCCTCGATGAGGGCCAGGATCGCCTTGCCGTGGGACTCGCCCGCCGTGCGATACGTGAGCATCGCCGCCTCCCTCGCCATGCCGTCGTCCATGCGACAGCGCAGACGTCAGATGAACTTGCGCCGGCTCAGCCGCTCGTAGGCCTCGACGTACCGTGCCCGCGTCCTGGCGACGATGTCGTCCGGCAGCGCGGGGGCCGGCGGCGTCTTGTCCCAGTCGAGCGACTCAAGGTAGTTGCGGACAAACTGCTTGTCGAACGAGGGCTGGTCGCGGCCCTCGGCGTACTCGTCGAGCGGCCAGAACCGCGAGCTGTCGGGCGTCAGCACCTCGTCCACGAGGATCAGCTCGCCGTCCGCGAGACCCCACTCGAACTTGGTGTCGGCGATGATGATGCCCTGCTGGCGGGCATAGTCGCGGGCGCGGCAGTAGATGTCGATCGAGCGATCCCTCAGTTTGCCCGCCAGGCCGGCGCCGATCTGATTGGCCGTCTCCTCGAAGCTGATGGGCAGGTCGTGGCCCTGGTCGGCCTTGGTGCTCGGCGTGAAGATGGGCTCGTCGAGGCGGCTCGACTGCTTCAGCCCTTCGGGCAGACGGACGCCGCTGACGGTTCCCGACGACCGGTAATCCTTCCATCCGCTGCCCGCCAGGTAGCCGCGCACCACGCACTCCACGGGCACGACCTCGGCCTTGCGGACGATCATGCTGCGGCCGCTGAGTACGTGGAGGTGCTCCGGCACGGCGGCCTCGATGTCGGCGTTCGACGCGCCCAGCAAATGGTTCCTGGCGGCGCCGCTGAGGAAGTCGAACCAGAACAGGCTCAGGGCCGTGAGCACGCGGCCCTTGTCGGGGATGCCGTTCGGCATCACGCAGTCGAACGCGCTGATCCGGTCGGTCGCCACCAAGAGCAGCCGGTCGCCCAGGTCGTAAACGTCGCGGACTTTCCCCTGGCGCTTCGGCAGGCCCGGCAGATGGGTTGACATAATCACGGGGTTACCCAACGCTCAGCCTCCTTCCCGGGACAAATCGGTTTACAGCCCGGCGAAGAGGCCTATCATAGGGGGCCGCGCGCAGCAGTGTCAAGCACGTTTGCATGGTACCGAGGCAGGGAGAAGCCGATGCCGCTCATTGACGATCTTCGCCGGTTGAACGGACTCCGGGTCCACGAGTCAAGCCTTGCGGAGGCTGGCGGGGCCGTCTACTTCACCGCGCGCCGCGGCGAGGAGACTCGCGTGGGCTGCGTCGGCGACGGGCCGCTCACCGGGAAGCGCATCGGCGAGGCCGGAGGCAAACCGGTCATCCTCGCCCCGATGGATCACGGCAACGCCCGGGTCGTCCGCGAGCGGCTGCCCTGGACGGCTCCGCGCCTGGTCGGACCGGCCACCAGCATCGGGCTGGGCGACCGCCTGGGGCTGGCCACGCCGGGCCACGTCCGCGCCGTGCGCGGCACCGGGGTCGCGTGCGTGCTGGCCCAGCAGTCGATTCGCGAGATGACGCGGACGCGGCGGGCGCCCGACGAGGTCCTCGACTGCGCCACGTGGGGCGTTCTCCAGGAAGGGTTTCGCGACGGCTTTGGGGCCGACGCCGATCACCTGCAGCGCCCGGAGGACATCGACGCCACGGCCGCCGCCGGGTTCACCATGTTCACGATCGACCCGGGAGCCCACGTCAACGACGGCGCCGACGCCATGACGCCTGATGCGCTGGGGGAGGCGTTCGGCTCGCTCGACCTGGCGTCGCTGGAATCGTCGGCCGCCGACCTGAAGGCCCGTTACGCCGGCAGGACGTTCCCGCTCTCCGGCGGCGGCGAGGTGGCCTTCCGCGAGACCGACCTGCTTCGCGCCGCGGTGAAGTACGCCCGGGCGGTGGCACACACCGCGGCGATGTACCGCCATCTGCGAGACACGGCCGGCCGGCCGGTCGAGGTCGAGGTGTCGGTGGACGAGACCGACAGCCCCACCTCGCCGGCTGAGCACTACTTCTTCGCCGCCGAGCTGAAGCGGCTCGGCGTCCGCTGGGTGTCCATGGCCCCGCGGTTCGTCGGGCGGTTCGAGAAGGGCGTGGACTACATCGGCTCGCTGGACGAGTTTCGCCGGAGCCTGGCGCAGCACGTGGCCGTCATGCGGACGCTCGGGCCGTACAAGATCTCGATCCACTCCGGCAGCGACAAGTTCAGCATCTATCCCCTCGTGGCCGAGCTGACCGGCGGCCTGATGCACCTGAAGACCGCGGGCACGAGCTACCTCGAGGCGCTGCGAGCCGTCGCCGGGACCGACGCGGCGCTGTTCCGGTCGATCCTCGACTTCGCGTGCGGCCGCTATGAGACGGACCGCGCGACGTATCACGTCTCGGCCGACGCGTCGCGCGTGCCGCGCGCCGCGGAGGTGGCCGACGCCGACCTTGCGGCGCTCCTGGACGACTTCGACGCCCGCGAGGTGCTGCACGTTACGTTCGGGTCGGTCCTGACGGCGGACGGCGGGTCGCGGTTCCGCGCGCCGCTCCTGGCGGCGCTGCGCCGCGACGAGGAGGCCCACTACGCGGCGCTGCGGCGGCACATCGGCCGGCACCTGGCCGGCATGGCGCCCCGCTAACTCGGCGCAGCGTGCGGGCGCTCGCGGTATGTCTCAGGCGTTGGTGGGTGGCATGGCCACGCTGGCGTGGCCATGCTTTCAGCGGCTCGCAGCATGGTCACGTCCCGGTCCTGGCGGACCGGGCTCGCCGCCCCGGCAAGCCGGGCCGGCGACGAGCGTGGCCATGCCACCCCCGAAAACGCTCCTGCAATGTGGCACGGGCATCTTGCCCGTGAGTCCCAGGGGCGTCCCGCCCCTGGGGTGTCGCGGAAGCCACGGCCAAGATGGCCGTGGCACTCATGGGCGAGACGCCCATGCCACGGTTTCCATGCCGGTTCTCAGGCGTTGGGGAGGGTGAGCTTGAAGCAGGCGCCGCTGTTGACGCTGTGGTCGATGTCGAGGTCGCCGGCCATTTCGCGCGCCAGGCGGCGGCTGAGCGTCAGACCCAGGCCGACGCCCGGTGCGGAGTGCGCGGCGTCGTGGGCCGACTTGGTGAACGGGCGGAACAGTTGCCGCGAATCGTCCCTGGAGATGCCCGGCCCGTGGTCCGAGACGCGCAGGGCCGTCACCCGGCCTTCGGGGCGGATCTGGATGTGAATCCGCGGGTCGGCCGACCCGGCGGCGTACTTGCAGGCGTTGTCCACGAGGTTGAACAGGATCTGCTCGACGGCCGAGACGTCCGCCCGGACGGTCTGCGCGAGCAGCGGGCCGTCCGCGGCGACGTCCAGTTGCTTGCCGGCCTGCCGGGCCCGCGGGCCGATCCGCTCCGCCGTCCGCGACAGGAGATCCCCCAGGGTGACCGTCTCGACGTGCCCGCCGTGGCGGTTCCGCTCCAGCCGGGCGTAGGCCAGGACGTTCTCCACCAGGTGCGACAGGCGCTCCGACTCGTCGTGCAGCGTGCTGAGGTATTGCCGCTGCTTCTCCTCGTCGGGGACCATCTTCTCGGTGAGCATCTCGGTGTACATGCGGAAGGTCGTCAAGGGGGTGCGCAGCTCGTGGGTGACGGCCCCGACGAATGCGGCGCGGCGCTCGCTGAGGGCCACGGTGCCCAGCAGCAGCGCGCCGACGGCGACGGCCCCGAGCACGATGCAGCTCCAGGCGATGACCAGCGCCACCTCGATGGGCGAAATCTTCTGCGGCGGCGCGGCCGCCAGCGTGCCCGGCATCAACCGGAACGGCAGCGAGGCGAGCACCCGCGGGTCGCTGTTTCCATGGACGGCTCTGACGGGCACGAGGTCCGCCCCGGGCAGCAGGTCCGCGACGTCGTCCAGCAGGCGCGCGCGGATCGACGAGCAGTTGAGCCAGCAGCCCTGGATGTAGGCGTCGCCGCTGACGGTCACGCGGCGCGCGAACAGCAGCGCATCGCTCTGCCAGACCGGGACCGGCATTCCCTCGTGGACGTTGATGGCGCTCAGGAGCCGGTTCCGCGCCGGCGCCGCCTGTTGGCCCTGCCTCTGGAACCGCTGCACGCGAGCCTGTAGCTCGGCGGTGCTGAACTCCTCCTGCACCTTCTGATCGTCGCGTTCGACCTGCTGCGCCGCCTTGTTGTCGGCGTCGGCGGTTTCCATCGTGGCGCTGGCCCGCGCCGGAAGGCGGCTCAGCAATCCGCTGCGGTTCACGCGTTCGCGCAACTGCCTGAGCCGCGCCGCGTTACGCTCGATCTGACGCTGCGACAGGAACGCGCCTTCCGCCAGGTCGCGCAGGTTGCCCGTGGGCACCTGCGGCGACGTGAACTCCCCCGCCGGGTCGATCTGGAAGTGCAGGAGCACGTCCTGGAGCGGCTCGGTCAGCAGCGGCGACGGCACCAGGACCTCGCCCCGGGCGATCGGGTTGAACATGTTGGTGTAGGCCCGCTCGGCCGGGTAGAAGGCGCTGTACCAGAAATACGGCCGGCCGCTCTCGCGCACGACCAGGGCGGTGAGGTTCTGCTCCATGCGGCCGAGGGCCAGCCGGACGTTCTCCTCCAGGGCGGCCTCGTACTGGGCCTCGACCTGCCGGCGGTCGAGCTGCACGGCCTTCCAGGTGATCCAGCCCAGGGCGCCGAACACGACGGCCAGGCCCAGGCCGAAGATGAGCCAGATGTGCCACGGCCGGTTCATGGCGACACCTCGTTGCCCGCGAACATGTACCCCTTGCCGCGCACCGTCAGGATCCATTGCGGCGACGCCTTGTCGTCGCGGATCTTCTCCCTCAGGCGTGCGACGTGCATGTCGATGGTCCGCGTCTCGACGCCCGTGGGATCGATGCCCCAGACGCGCGTCAGGATTTCCTCTCTCGACACGGCGCGCCCCGCGTTGGCCGCCAGGTACCGAAGCAACTGCACCTCGCGCTCGGAGAGCTCGCTGCGCCCGCCGCCGGTGAACAGGACCTCGCGCCGCGCCAGGTCTACGCGGCCGTCGCCGAGGTCGAGCGTCAGGACGTCCGACGGCCGCTCGGCGCTTCGGCGCAGCACCGCCTCGACGCGCGCCAGCAGCTCCTTCACGCTGAAAGGCTTCACGACGTAGTCGTCGGCCCCGAGCTGGAGGCCGCGCACGCGGTCCGACTCCTCGCCGCGCGCGGTCATGACGATGACCGGCTGCGCGGGCCGGGCCGACCGAAGCTCCTCCAGGATGTCGAGCCCGTCGCGCCCGGGCAATACGAGGTCCAGAAGCAGCAGGTCGTACGTGGCCGTCAGCGACAGGTCCAGGCCGTCGTCGCCGTTGTCGGCCTCCAGGGTCGCGTAGCCTCCGAACGTCAGGGCGTCCACGACGCCGCGCCGGATCGACGCGTCATCCTCGATCACCAGCACCTGCTTCTGTTTCATGGCTGTCTCTGCTCCGCCCTGGTCCGACGTGCCTGCCACCGGCCCGGCGGACTCCCGTCGAATCCATTTTGACACATCCACCCGGCGTTTTCCACTGTCAAGCTCCCGACCCGTCCTCTGAGGGGCGACACGGTGCAAGCGGCCAGTTTGCAGACTGCCGGACGCCTTGTCGCCGCTCGCAGGCCTGTGCTCGTCCACCTGAGTATAAGTGCCGGCGGCCCCGAACCATGTAACCGGCACGTAACATTCGACGGCCGTGCCCGTTGGCGGTCGTCCAGCGGCTTTGGCACGGACGTGTCGCGCCCCGCGTGGACTTGCGATGCTCCGCTTGACACAGGGCCGCCCCGCGGCCATCATGGCCTGGGGCAGTCGGCAGGGGACACTCGGCACGCTTCATGAGAGGGCAGGGGCATGGCAATCAGCGTGGGCATGGTCGGGTGCGGATCGTTCGCCCAGTCGTTTATTCCGCTGTTTCGCGACCATCCGATGGTCGGCCGCATCGCGCTGTGTGACATCGACGCCGACAAGCTGGGGGCCAGCGCCGCCAAACACCGCGTGGCCGAGACGTATACTTCGCTCGACGAGATATGCCGCACAGACCTCGATGCCCTGGTCATCATCACGCAGCCGTGGCTGCATGCCCCGCAGGCCATCCAGGCGCTGGCCTCGGGGAAGCACGCCTACAGCGCGGTGCCTATCATCAGCCTGCCATCTGGCGACGAGATGCTCGATTGGTGCGACAAGCTCATCGACGCGGTGAAGCGCACGGGCCTCCGCTACATGATGGGCGAGACGTCATACTACCGCGCCGAGGCGATGTTCGGCCGGCGCCAGGCCGCACAAGGTGCGTTCGGCCACTTCGTCCACGCGCAAGGGTGCTACCTCCACGACGTGGACTCGCCCACGAGCAATCTCCGCAACGTGGCCCGGTGGCGGCATGGCAGGAACTGGAACATGAGCCTCAGCGGCGACGTCCCGATGCACTATCCGACGCACAGCATCGGCGGGCTGGTCTCCGTCATGGGCGCCCACATGACGCAGGTGGCCGCGCTGGGGCACGTGACGCCCGGAGACGACTGGCATCGCAAGGACACGGTCCACGCCAACGAGTTCGGCAACGAGACGGCCCTGTTCCGCATGAGCAACGGTGCGACGGCCGAGATCCGCGAACATCGCAGGATCGGCCACGTGAACCTCGAGACTTTCAACGTCTACGGCACCGAGGCGTCGCTGCTGTCGATCCCGCCCGAAGGGACGCCCGCGCGATGGGTGACGAAGACCGAGGTCCGTGAACTGAACGCCGCCGACATGCGCGACCCGCTGCCCGAGGACGTGCTGGCGGCGTTCACGAAGGCGGCGCCGACGAATCCCTACGGCGGCCACGGCGGCAGCCACGCCTACCTCGTGCACGAGTTCATCGACGCGGTGGCCCATGACCGCGTGCCCGCGATCAACGCCTGGGAGGCCGTGCGCTACTTCGCTCCCGGGGTCATGGCCCACAAGTCGGCCCTCACCGGCGGGCAACTCCTCGACGTGCCCGACTGGGGCGACGCGCCGCAATAGCCGTCCATTGCCGGCTCCCGTCGCTTTGGGGGGAACCCCCTTCGCATCGCGGCATTTAACACTACTGAGCAGCGTGCAGTTACCGCGCAGCCGGTGTCCCGGCGGAGGTCCGTCTCTGGTGTCAATCGGCGTCGCGCATCATCTTAATCCGGCGCTCGGCGCCCGGGTCGCAGCAGCAATGCGCCGCTGCGCCGTGCTGAGTGTGCTTGCGGCGGGGGCTGTGGTGTCGCTCTGCGCCGGCGCCGCGGGTCAGTTCCGGGCCTATCTCGACGAGTCGGAGAAGGCCGAGGTGCTCCTGGACCTTGCCCGCCGGTACCTGGACGACGGCCGCGATGCCCTGGCCGTGCCGCTGCTGATCGACGCGCTGGAGGTGGGGCGCGACCCTGTGCTCCCCCACACGTGGCAGGGAGCTTACCTGGCGATTCGGCGGACGGTCTTCGGCCTGCCGCCCGAGGCGCGCGACATGGTCGACCGGGCGCTGGCCGACGACGCCGGTGCAGCGCTGGAGGCCGCCGAACGCGGTGGCACGACTGGCGCCTATCTCCACGTCATGCTCGACTTCCCAGGCACGGGCGCCTCGCGTCGCGCCGCAGAGCACCTGTGGGCCACCGCGTTCGAGCGAGGCGACCTCCCGCAGACGGTCGAACACATCCGCGCCTTCCTCGAAGACCCCGCGGTGCCCCGCGACAAGCGCCGCCTGCCCCTCGTGATCCTTGCGGTGGCCAGTGCGCACCTGGGCCGGCGGGCACAGGCCGAAGAGGCCATCCGGCAGTTCAAGACCCTGCCGGGACCGCCGACGATGACCCTCTGCGGCACCGAGGTCGATCCGGCGGCCCACGTGGCCGACGTGCTGAAGCGGCACGGTCACACGCCCGCCTCCTGGTGCAATGTGGGCGGCACGGCAGCGCGGGCCGCCGTAGCGCAGGCCGGTCTCGGCGTCCAGGGGGTCCTGCCTTTCGCCCGCGCCGAAGCGCCGCCCAGGGTCCTGCCGGACAAGGCGCGGCTCCTGGGCGATGACCCCGCGCAGGGAGGCTGCTTCACCGAGGGCGTCGCCCTGGCCACGGACCGGACCGTGTTGGTCGCCGCCGGCGATCGGCTGGTCGCCTTCGACCGCACGACGGGCTCCGAGCGCTGGCGCGGACCGCCGGTGCCGACGGCCCTGCTGGGGTGGCCGTCATGCGGCGACGGGCACGTCGCGGCGACCCTGGTGGTCGGTCCCGGCCCGGACGACGACGCCGCCATGCGGCGCTACGTGGCGAGTCAACCGCGGCGGATCGTCGTGCTCTCGGAGGACACCGGCCGGCTCCTCTGGTGGTGGCCTTCGGAGGTCGACGCCAAGTGGCTGGCGGTGCTGAACGCCGCCAGAGCGCAGAACGGCCAGGAACCGCTGTCGGCCGACGACCTGCCCGGCCCGGCCGGCCCCGGCCCCGCAGGGGCCGAACTGGAGCCGGTCGGGTCGCCCCTGGTGTACGGCGGACGGGTCTTCGTCGGAGCGGCGCGCGGGCCGCGACGAAGCCTCCTCGTCGACTGCTCCCTGATGTGCTTCGACGTCAGGACCGGAGAGCTTCTGTGGAAACGGTTCGTCGGCAGCGGCGGCCTCGGCAGGCTGGGCGCGGCCGGGCTGACGCTCGACCGGATGATCCCCACGACCGACGGGCGGCGCGTCTACGTCGAGAGCGCCGTCGAGACCGTGGCGGCAATCGACCTCGACACGGTGTCGGTGGCGTGGATCCGCAGCTTCGACCGGCCGCGACCCCGGAGAGGCAGTTTCGTTGACGCCACCAACTGGTCGGCTGAGATTACCGACGCGCCGATGGTGGTCGGCGACCGGCTCTACGTGACCGACGTGTTCGGGCCCAAGCTCCGGTGCCTGGACACGGCCGACGGCCGGACCTTGTGGGAAGTCCGTGCCCCGGCGGCGTGGCGGCTGGGCGTGCACGGCGGCTTGCTCCTGTTCGCCGCGCAATTCACCCTCGTGGGCTACGATCTTGAGACCGGGGCGGAGCGGCTCCGCGTCGAGCTGCCCGCCGAGGTGACACACAGGGGGTTTGCCGCCGAGGACGCGGCCTACGTTCCGACCACCCACGGGGTGCTTCGCGTGGCCCTGCCCGACGTGACGGTGTCGGCGATGACCGAGCCCGGCGGATCGGTGACGGTGTCCCGCGCGCTGGCGCCCGTCGGCCGCCTGATCCTCAGCAGCGGCGACGACGGCGTCAAACTGCTCGGTCCCATGCCCGACCTGCTTGCCGAGGCCCGGCGTGCCCTGGCGGCGAACCCGGAATCGCCCGTGTGTCACCTCCGGCTCGGCAACCTTGCTCGCCAGCAGAAGTCGTTCGCCATGGCCGAGAGGCACCTGCTGGCCGCCGCGAAGCGGGCCGACGCCATGGCCGCCCGCGACGGCGACGGCCTTCCGGAGCAGGTCAGGCGCGAGACCGCCGAACAGATCGTGCTCCTGTATCGCGACTGGGCGGCCGACCTGAGGCGGCGCGGCAAGACCGAGGAAGCCATGGCCAGGCTCAACCGCTGCATGGAGATGGCCCGGTCGCACGCGGACACGCTGTCGGCGCGGATGGCCCTCGCCGAGCATTACGAGAGCCTGGGCAATCGCGGGCGTGCCGAAGCGTGCTACGCGGAGGTTGCCGCCGATGAGGTGTCCCGGCGAGCGCTGTGGCCGACGGGCGCCTTCGGGCTCCGGCGCACGCTGGCCGCCGAGGCCGAGCTTGGGCTTCGCCGGCTTCAGGGCGGCGCCGCGGCACCGCCGGGCGCGGCGGGCCTCCGGTCGACCGACGTCGAGCGCCTTGCGGTCAGCGAGATCGCGATGCTGTCATGGAAGAGCCCCTCGTACGTTGTCTGCGACGCCCGCGACGACTTCGCCCCCGTGCTGTGGGTCAGGCCCGACGGCCTGGCCGCGCTGGGAGCCGACGGCGACGTGCGGTGGACCTGTCTGGGCACGTCCGAGTCGGCCGGCCGGCCGGCGTGGGTTCGCGCCAACGGGGCCGTGGCGGTGGCGAGGCATCGCGGCGGCATCGCGGTGCACGATCTCCACAGCGGCGCGCTGCGGTGGCGGTGGCAGCCCGGCCCCGGCCGCACGCTGTCGACGACGCCCACGGCCACACAGCTTGTCCACGTCCGTGCCTTTCGCCGCGCACAGGGCGGCGCGGTCGCCGCGCTGTTGCCCGAACCGCCGGCGCTGCCGGGCGAGAAGACGCCCAACCTCCTGTTGGCCGGGACACGCGTCGTCGTGCTCAGTCATTCCGGGGATGGCCGCGACCAGGTGCTGCACGGGCTGGACGTCTCGACGGGCCGGCAACAATGGTCCGCCGCGCTGCCCGACGGGCTGCGCGTGCGCGGCACCGAGACGGAGGCCGGCAAGGTGGCCGTGGTCGCCCATGCGGCCGACGGGCGGTTCCTGGTGTTGTGCCTCGACGAGCGGACCGGCGCCGAACAATGGCGGCGCGAGGACACGATCCCCCGCGCGCGGAAGCTGAGCTGGCTTTTCCGCGGCGGGCTGTTCGTCATGAACGATTCCACGGGCCAATGCACGGTGGTGCAGGCCGCCGACGGGGTGCCGCGCTGGCAGCGGCGCATCGACGGCCGCTGGTCGCCCGGCGCCGTGCCGTTTGCCGCCGACGGCGACCGCATCCTGCTCCAATCGGACCACGGCCTCATGGCCGTGTCGGCAGGGGATGGCCGCGTTCTCTGGCGGACGGTCGTTGACGGTGAGGCGCCGTGGCTGTCGACGCCGATCGCGGCCGGTCAACTGCTTGTGACCTCCGCCGGCGGCGAGGTGGCGGCACTCGACGTCGGGACAGGTCGGCAGCGTTGGCGGCGGAAGGTCGAGGATGCGGGCGACGGCGGGCTGGCGCTTGTCGTTTCCGGCGACGTGGTCATCTCCTGCGGTCGCTCGCCTGCCGCGCCGAAGGCCGTGTTTCTCCGGCTGGCCGACGGGAGTCCCGTGGGCGAGGTCTCGCTGGGCGACGAGCCGGGGCCGACCGACATCTCGCCGCTCCGTCGCGGAGTGTGCGTTCAGTGCGGCGACAGGGTGGTGGCCGTCGCGGCGCCTGCGTTGCTGGCCCGCGAGGACGAGGGCGACGGCGCGGCTCACGCACAGGACACACCCGAAGAGCGTGCTGATGTGCACGAGGCGCCTCAGGCGCCGAAAGAGCCTGGCGATGCACCCAAAGTGCCGAAAGAACGCGCCGAGGAGAAGCCATGACGCGTGTTGTCCTGACGAGTGTGCTGGCGATCCTGCTGACCGCGGCGGCGCAGGCGGCGGACACGCCCGGCGCAACGCTGGCCTATTCCGGCGACGACATCGCCGCCGGGCTCGGCACGATGACCATCCGCTGCGCGCAGGGCGAGCGCGGCCTGTGGGAGCTCGACCTTGTCCGCGAGGGCAGGGGCCAGGACATTCTCATCAAGCGGTTCGACGACCTGACCGACCGCGGCGAGTTCAACTACGCCCCACCGGTCGGCAACCAACACAGCTTGCTCGTGATTCACAACCCGTCGGCCATCGTCGCGGGCTCGCTCACCGAGCTCCACAAGGGTGAGGACTACTACGAGCTGCTCTTCACGGAATCCAGCGGCACGATCGTGACGACGTATCGCATCAACGCCGCCGACGCGGCCGGCACGCGGATCGTCGCGCGGCGAACGCTGGTCAACATCGTCGAGAAGCCGCTTGTGCCGATGCCGTATGATCTGATGACCGCCAAAATGACGCTGGCCGTCGGCAAGTACGACGGACGCAGACGGGGCGCCGCGTGCACGCTCAGCGACTACGACGACAAGGGTCGTCGCTATCACAAGCAGAAGGACGGCACGGACGCGATCTGGGCTGTCAGGAGCAACCTCGGCCAGCGCAGGAACCCCGCGTTCGATGCCAAGGGCATTCTCTGGAGCGAGGCGTCGGTCATGAAAGGCGCGGCGGCCAAGTCGCTCGGCCTCGCGCCGGGCAGGACGTTCCGCCTGGAAAGCGACATCGCCGCCTTCTACCCGGCGACCAGCGTCGGCAACGAGGAACTGACGAACCGGACGGAGTCCATGGACGGCCTGTCCGTGACCATCATGCCGCGCGAATGGTTCGGCAGCGCCCGCGACGATCACAACAAGGTCGGCCTGCCCGTCGAGGGAGCGGCGACCAAAACGTTCACGTTGACGATCAACATCGCCGCCAAGTGACCGGCGGCCACTCTTGAGGAGCCGCACGATGACCCAGCGCAATCTGCCGATGCCCCATCCGACGACCTCGGGCGGCGCGAGAGCATGGTCCTTGACGCCGGTTGCCACCATGGCCTGCGCCGCGATGGTCCTCGTGGCTGCCACGGGCGCAGCGGCCGCGGAGCCTGTGCGACCCATGCCGCACGGCTGGATCGAGAAAGTCCGCGCCGAGCATCCGCGGATGTTCTTCAACAAGGACAACTGGCCACAGGTCAAGGCGTACGCGCTGGAGCACGAGGCGGACTTCTATGCGCGGGTCAAGCGCATTGTCGCCGGCCTGCCCGACGTGCCGGACCCCAAGCAGTGCGAGAGCGGTTCCACGCCGAAGTACGGCGGCCACGCCCAGCGCGCCGCGTTCGTATGGCTCATGGAACGCGACCCGGCCGCGCTGGCCAAGGCCAAGGCGTACCTCCTGGAAGGCGTCAGGTTCTACAACCGCCGCTCGTCCGCCCGACGGACGGTCAACTGGTACTCCGCCAGCCGCGTTTGCGCCATGACGGCCTACGACTGGATTCACGACCAGCTCACGCCCGCCGAGCGGCGCGAGGTGGGCCTCGGGCTCCTGAAGCACTACACGGATTGCCTCTCCGGCAAGCGGTTCGAGCGGCAGAACCGCAGCGACCACGCGTCCGGCTTCTACGGGCCGACCAACATGGCCTGGTACGTCGGCCTGGCGCTCTACAAGGACGGCATCGACGACGCCCGAGCCGCGCGACTCCTGAGGCAGGGCTACGACGAGCACGTGAAGCTGCTGGAGTACCGCGCGCAGTCGTCCGGCGACGACGGCGGCACCGGATCGCTGGCCGTCGGCTACGGACTTGGCATGTACCCCTGGGCCGAGTTCAACTTCATGCACACCTTCGACTCGGCCACGGGCCTCGCCGTCGAGGACCACTTCGACCACCTGTCGCTCTTTCCCAACTGGGTGTTCTGGAACTGGCTGCCCGAGGACCTGAGTTGGGGGTTGGCCGACTCGTGCCCGCCGCACAAGATGGGCTCGGCCTTCCTCGAGATGCACATGCTCCAGACGGCCCACTTCTACGCGCGGCGGAACCCCGACCGGGCCAAGTTCGCCCTCTGGGTCCGCGAGACGCTCCTGCCGAGCCGCGAGCATGACGACCTCTGGTGGCCGCTTGCGCCGCTGATGGTGTCGCGGTGCGGCGACCTGCCCGAGCCCGCGGGCCCGACCGGCGCGTGGCCCCTGGCGAGGAACTTCGAGAACATGGGCGTGGTGTTCATGCGGAGCAGTTGGGCCGACGACGCCCCGCGCGCCGTCGTCGTCGCGGGCGGGTCCATCCGGTCGCACCGCCACTATGACCAGGGCCACTTCATCCTCTATCACAAGGGGCACCTTGCCATCGACTCTGGTGATTACGGCCCGCGCGAGGCCAACGAGCACCTCAAGGAATACTTCTATCGCACCGTGGCTCACAATGCCGTGCTCATCCACGCCCCGGCCGAGGCCGACACCGCAGCCAAGGTCTGGGGCGGGACGGCTCGCACGCTCGACGGCGGACAGTGCGTCCAGGAGGGCAGGCAGATCGCGTTCGAGACGGGCCCCGCCTACAGCTACGTCGCGACCGACGCCACGCGCTGCTACGACGCCCGCAAGTGCAAGGCCGCGACCCGGCAGTTCGTCTTTGTCCACCCCGACACGTTCGTCGTCTGCGACCGCGTCGTCGCCGCCAAGCCAGAGTACAGGAAGGCGTGGCTCCTCCACACGGTCAACGAGCCCCAGGTGGCCGACGACGGAAAGACGTTCCGCGCCGCCGCGGGGCAGGGGGCCCTCGTCTGTCGCACGGTGTTCCCCGAGGACGCGGCGCTCGAGAAGATCGGCGGGCCCGGCAAGGAGTTCTGGTCGGCCGGCAAGAACCGCGCTCAGCAGCGCGCCCACCGCGAGCTGTCGGGCGCCTGGCGCGTGGAAGTCTCGCCCGGCGCGGCCCGCGCGGAGGACGTCTTCGTGCACCTGATTCGCGTCGGCGACAAGTCGATGGGCGAGATCGGACCGGTCAAACCCATCGCGCGCGGCCGGACGATGGGCGTGAGCTTCAAGACTTCGGCAGGCGACGCGACGGTGCTGTTCAACACGGCCGGCCCCGTGGGCGGGCACGTCACGCTCCCCGGCACGCCGGGCGTCGACCGCGACCTGGCGACCAGGGTCCAGCCCCAGTCCGGCCTGACCGGCCGGTGAGCCGGTCGCTCGCAACGCGGGGGATTGGTGGGCTGTCTGCGGGTGCCACGGCTGCGCCGTGGGCAACCGTGCGTGGTTCGGTCTCCTGCACGGTTGCTGAACTGCGCGAGGCTGTCCGATGATTCCAGGCGCCGAAAGGGACGCCATTCCCCCGAGGGACCGGTCTCCCCCATCCCCGTCGTGGCCACGTGGGCGCCGCTGTGAGCCCCGTTTACGGGGCTTTCCCCGCCGGAGCGCAGCGACGGCG
>Ga0272441_10004166_pt1 | contig 26618 bp, 15 predicted proteins | sample SSMProp6N_FD_193582 | JGI IMG/M metagenome (GOLD analysis project Ga0272441, IMG submission 193582) | Marine sediment archaeal communities from Little Sippewissett salt marsh, Falmouth, MA, United States - SSM-Prop-6N | ecosystem: Environmental > Aquatic > Marine > Wetlands > Sediment ... | reverse complement strand
CCCGAGCGATTCGTTCTGATAGTGTTTCACCCGGTACATATTCTAATATCAAATAGGTCGAAGTTTCGTCTTCAATAATCTCGTGGATGACTCCGATATTGGGGTGATTCAATGAGGCTAATAGTTCAGCCTCTCGCCTGAAACGCGTTCTAGTAGTCGAGTCGGTAGCCAGAGCGACTGGAATACTCTTGACGGCCACAGAGCGCTTGAGCTTGTGGTCACGGGCCAAATAGACGACTCCCATCCCTCCTCGGCCAATCATCTCAGTTATCTCAAAGTTTCCGATTGTCCGGCCAACGAGATCAGGTTCAGTCACGATCTTTTCAAATTCGAGTTCATCTGCTTGGACAAGGGCGTTAAACAACGAATCTACCTTCTGGAATCTTTCAACTTTCTGTCTAATTTGATGCTCAAATTCAGGGTGCTGTCTTACGAGGTTCTCTATATTAGGCTCTTCACCGCGTAATAGGGCATTAAGGAATTGGCGAATAGCCTCTTTAGGATTATGTACTTGATGATCGTTTGCCCTCGGCATCACATCGTCCAGAACGTATCTGTTAGGGTTTCCATAGCCCGTAAAAGCAAATGTCCTACCGCATCAGCACTTTTATTCAATCTCTGGCCTATCTCTTTATACGAAAGTCTATCGATTTTTGCTAAAATAATAATTTCCCGATATTCAGGTTTCAACTTATCCATTGCTTTCTCTAAGTTGTCCAATTCTTCCTTACGGGATAGGATGACACTCGGTGTCGTGGTTTCTATGGCATAGGAAATTCTTCCAGGTCCATGGCCAGTCGCTGATGCATTCTTGTCAAGTCGAACTTCTTTACGAATATCGCGTTTGTCGGCATGGAACTTGTCGCGATTATCGCGTAGTTGATTTTGTGCAATTGTCGATAACCACTGGAGAAAATCTCCTTCATTCTTATATACAAAACCTTTTATGCCTTTTAAAGCAGAGAATAGAGCATCCTGTACGACGTCCATGGAATCTAATTTGGGGCGAATTTCTCTATCCATACGCAGTCGCACAATTCGTCTCACCCGTTCCCCATAGACCTTGCACAATAAGTCCAATGCGGAATTGTCGCCTGCCTTGGCTAAAGCCACCAAACGTTCGGTCTTATGGTTGCAGACAGATCTCAACTTTTGATTACCTCAAGAATTGACGAATATTTGCATTATTATATCAATTTTCAGAAAAAATCTCAATCAGATCGTCATATTTCTTTTTTTTTCCCGTTTATATAAATAGAACGCATACGTTCGAGAATGAACAAATGTCTTACGAGTAGATGTAAATAAAGATTTATCAATGAAGGAGACAAAAAATGAGCCGTCACATACATAGAACTCAATGCCTTATCATTACATTGGTTTTTCTCATTTGTACGTGCCCGAACACAAAAGCAGATTTCACCTTTGGTGAACCCACTCCTCTTGATGCAACGATCAATAGTGGAGGGCACCCCTGTTTTGACTGTATTTCGGCTGACGGCCTGGAAATGTATATCGATAAACCGACCAATGGCAATCCCATGTCTCATAGTTGGGATATTTTTGTCTCTACACGATCCTCCACCGATGATTCTTGGTCCGTCCCGGTTAATCTGGGATATCCAGTGAATAGTAATCTGCTTGATGGTTATGCATGCCTTTCGAGTGATGGCCTATCACTCTATTTTGCGGGTCATCGACCGGGTGGATATGGTGCACAAGATATCTGGGTTACTACACGAGCTTATAAAGGAGCTGATTGGACAATCCCAGTGAATCTCGGGCCAGTAATTAACACCTCTTCCTACGACAGCACTCCCTGGATCACTCCGGATGGCTTAGCCCTTTACTTTAGCTCCGATCGACCTGGCGGTTCTGGAAATGACGACTTGTGGGTTGCGAAACGTCCAACAACAGAAGACAATTGGAGCAAACCGGTGAACCTTGGATCTTTAGTAAACAGTGCGGCATATGATTCTTTCCCATGCATCTCAGCTAATGGCTCAGTTCTCTTATTCTCTGAATATCCTGGGTATAATCCGCTCCGGCCTGGTGGTTTTGGTCGTTCAGATATATGGATGACGACAAGAGAAACGTCTGAGCGAGTACCAGAGGGTTACTGGATCGAACCTCAGAATCTCGGTCCATTAGTGAATAGCACTGATTGGGATGCTCAGCCACGCTTCTCACCCGACGAATCCTTTCTGTACTATTCTTCAGAACGGCCAGGAGCTCCGTCAGGGGGCTGGAATATTTGGCAGATGCCTATTCTTCCTGTTGTTGATCTCAATGGCGACGGGATTGTAGACGCTGCAGATATGTGCATTATAGTGGATCACTGGGGTACAGACAATTCCTTGTGTGACATCGGTCCAACACCACTCGGTGATGGCGTCGTCGATATCGAGGATCTGATCGTCCTTGCCGAACATTTATTTGAGGAAGTTCCACTAGTTCAATAAGTCGAATATTGGATCTTCTTAGTGAGAAACAAAACACCCAATATCGTTTAAGAGCTTACATTTTCAAAAAGACGTAAGCTCTTCTTTTTTGACTTAGTGCATTGAAGACGACGACGCCCGATAATTTTTTTAAAATTATGTCTTTTACATAAAAACTGACATTTTTTAGGACTCGATTTGAAAAAATTGAAGTTTGTGGTGTCAAAATGGTGTCAGACTGTCAGTGTGCCGCAGCAAGCGGCGTTAGAGATGGGAGTAGGCCTCCCGCAACCGGCTTACAGGAGCAGGTTGCAAACCGCCGTAAGCGGCTTTGGTCAAGAGCCATGGTCGTGAGCGTTACGGAAAAGGTGCTTTAGAAGCATCAGGTGTGGATCAAGAAGACGAATACAAGTGAACCACCGTGTAATTGTCGAAAGTCTTAGATGGGGTCGAAACTGGGGACTTGACATTTTCCCAGGACGAGCCTGGCGGATACCTGTTTACTGGCTAGGCGGCGCCCGGCATAGAGGTGGCGTGAGCTTGATCTGGGCTCTGGCGTGGAACTGCGGGAACCTGTCGCAACGATGGTAAGAGAAAGGCACAAGCAAGGCAATTGCGAGGCTGAGAGTATCGAAGCGTTGCACAGGGGCGGGCAAGTCCGTAGTAGCGTTGAAGCTGCTGTAATGGCAGCCGAGCGAAGGGACTTGGTCATTCAGCTACCTACAATCGACCAACTGTTTAACAGGAGGAGTCATTGAAAGTAGCAAAACCATTCGAAATCTCTAAGAAGCTGGTATGGCAAGCATACCTGGAGGTGAAATCCAATGGAGGTGCCGCTGGAGTAGACAAAGAATCTATCGAAGCTTTCGAGCAGAACCTGGAGAACAATCTTTATCGACTCTGGAACCGATTATCGTCCGGCAGTTACTTTCCACCGGCGGTCAAAGCGGTTCCGATCCAGAAGAAATCGGGAGGCACGAGAGTACTCGGCGTTCCAACGATTTCGGATCGAATCGCGCAAACGGTGGTGAAGTTAGTCTTGGAACCGATGTTGGAGCCGGTGTTCGATGAGGATTCGTATGGGTACCGACCGGGCCGCTCAGCGCTGGATGCGATTGCGGTGACTCGAAAGCGATGCTGGTATTACGACTGGGTAGTAGAGTTTGATATTCGCGGCCTATTCGATAATATCCGGCACGATTTACTGATGAAGGCTTTGCGCCATCACTGCGATTGTCGCTGGATATTGTTGTACGTAGAACGCTGGTTGAAAGCTCCTCTCAGGCAGCAGGACGGTAGTCTTGTGACTCGCGATAGAGGTACGCCACAGGGCGCAGTTGTTAGCCCCTTATTAGCGAATCTGTTCCTACACTACACGTTTGATGCGTGGATAAGGCGCGAGATCCCTGGGATTCTATTTTGTCGTTATGCCGACGATGGACTGCTACATTGTAAAACCCGGTTTCAAGCGGAATATGTGATGAGACGCATCTCAGAACGATTCCGGCAGTGTGGGCTGGAAATCCATCCCGACAAGTCAAGTATCGTTTATTGTAAGGATGCGAATCGTACCGGAGACTATTCGAGATTTAGCTTTGACTTTCTCGGTTACACCTTCCGTCCTCGACGGTGTGTGAATCCGCAAGGTCAAGTTCATGCGAATTTTCTTCCGGCGATCAGCCGTGCGTCGATGAAAGAGATCCACCGACGTATCCGTGGTTGGCATATCCAGTTGAGGAGCGATAAGACTTTGTTGGACTTTTCGCGGATTCTCAATCCCATTCTGAGAGGCTGGTATATTTACTATGGGCGTTTCTATCCCTCAGCGCTTGGTCCAATTTGGAATAACTTCAATCGGTATCTTGTCCGTTGGGTGCGTAGGAAGTACAAACGATTCGCCCGACATAAGAAACGGGCATGGAGATTCCTCGCCCGTTTTGCGCGGGCAAATCCGGACTTGTTCATCCACTGGCGTCTTGGAGTATTTCCATGGAGTCCGAATGATAGGAGCCGGATGAGCTGAGAGGTTCACGTCCGGTTTTGGGAGAGGCCGAGGGTGAAATTCCCTCGGTCTACTCACCCCATGTCTTGACGGCCTTTTTCAGCTCCTGTAAGAGGTGACGTTCAGTACTTTATGTCACTCTTCAAAATCTTCAATTTGTTCCCATTTAACTCGCCATTCGTTGGCTTTTTCTGGTTTAATCTAAACTTCAATTGATAAGTTTTCCACAGATGTAGATGTGTAACAATGCTGATCACTTAGTTTTGTTTGTCACTTTGGAAAATCCATCTGTTTCAGCAGCTTATCAAATCTTGGATCAGAGTGTAGTGGCTTCAACGACGAATCTTCTCTGAGAAAAGGCATCATGGGATACCGTTCTTCGTAGGATTTATTGAGCCACTCGAATGCTTTATCAATATCGCCTAAATTCGCGTAGAATTCTGCGAAGTGAATTGGTGGAACATATTCATTTCTGTCCTTCTCCTGTAATTCCCTTAGCAGTATCTCAGTCTTGCGTGTCATACCTGAGATGGCATAAGCTCTTCCAAGAAGGACTATCAAGCGAGGTGTGCGGCCTACAATATCGATGGCTTTCTGGATAGATTCAATTGCTTGCTGATACATGGAAATAGATAAATACTGTTCTGCTTGATAGATGAGCGCTGTTACAAAACCAGGAGCCAATTCCAGTGATTTTTTTTGTTTTTCTGAGGCTTTATCGTATTGTCCGGAGTACCAGTACATAGTGGCAAGGCTACAGTTGAACACATGGGAAAGTGGATCAAGCTTCATGGCTGTTTTCATAGTTTCAATCGCGTTTTCAAAACGTCTAGCCACGACCCAATACCATGCAAGACCGTGGTATCCGTAACTGTAATTAGGATTCAGCTCGATTGATTTCTCAAGGCTCTCCTTTGCTTTTTGCCAATCCCAGTCATAATAAAGAGCTATCCAGCCTATTCCTCCAAGTGCCTCAGCACATGTTTCATCTAATGCAAATGCCGTGTTCATAGCTATCTTGCCTTTAGAAAAGCTCTCATATGGAGGGGCGTATCCCCAGATTGAAGGAACCCAATAAGCACCCCCAAGCCATGCATGGGCTTGTGCGTAATCCGGCTCAATCTCGATAGCCCGATAAAAATGCTTGGCGGCTGTTTTATAGCCTTCTGCAGTATGCTTTTCCATGAAGAAAATGCCTTTGAGATATGCCTCGTACGCCTCCGGTTTTACTCGTGCCTTATGTGTGATTCGCTTCTCTTCCTCGGGAGTGATTGCAATTTCAATCTCCCGTGCGATGGCAAGTGTAACTTCACTTTGTAATGCAAGGATATTCGTGAGCATTCCTGTGTAGTTCTCAGACCAGAGATGTGTATCGATCCTGCCATCTATAAGCTGTGCTGTAATTCGTACTTCATTTCCTGCCTTAAGGACCGAACCCTCAATGACCGCATCGACACTCAATTCCTTCGCAATTTCCGGAACGTTCTTATCTGTGTCTTTGTATCGCATGGACGAGGTACGGGAGATGACTCTAAGAGCTTTAATCTTGCCGAGTTCGGCACTCAAGGCATCCGTAATGCCATTTACGAAATACTCCTGCTCTGAATCGCCGGAAAGATTCTCGAATGGAAGTACTACAATCGACTTAATAGGTGTCATCGCAGATTCTATTGTTTTAGTCTGTTGCATTGAGTACTTTAATTCAATTACTGCGTTTTCGAGTGTAACAGCAATATCGCACATATCGCGCAAACGACGGTCTGGATCCTTTTCTAAACAGCTACGCAGCATTATTTCTATTTCCTTCGGAATTCTATTTGGTAGCAGTTTCCAATCGGGTTCTCGTTCGATTATGCGTGCCAATGTATCTGTGGCAGTTTCGCCTTCAAAAGGAAGATGGTCGGTTAGCATTTCATACATAATGCAACCTAATGACCATGTATCCGTACGTTGGTCAGTATCTTTGCCGCGTGCCTGTTCCGGAGACATGTAGGCCGGCGTCCCCATAACACGACCGGGCTGAGTAATAGTAGTCTCGACCGATTTAACTTCACTTAGCAGGGCTTTGCCCAGACCGAAGTCCAGCACCTTGACTCTACCATCCGGAGTAATTTTAATATTACCTGGCTTAAGGTCACGATGTATGACGCCTTTTTCATGAGCCGTTGAAACGGCTTGGGCAATTTGTTGGCCGATTGAAAGAGCCTCTTGTAGTTTTAACGGTTCGCGGGCGATACGCTCTGCAAGCGTTTCGCCAGGAACATATTCGAGGATTAAATAATCTGGTCCTTCGTTTTGTTCAATTATATCATGGATCACGGCTATATTTGGGTGATTCAATGAGGCCAATAATTCAGCTTCACGTCTGAAACGCATCTGGGATGTAGAGTCGGTAGCGATTTGAGCGGGCAAACTCTTAATAGCAACAGCACGCTTTAGCTTAGTATCACGCGCCAGATAAACAATTCCCATTCCTCCTCTTCCAATCACTTCTACGATGTCGAAACCGCAGAAGGTTTGGCCGACAAGATCATGTCCAGCACCTACATTTTCAAAGTCACTCTCATTTACTTGGACGAGGGTACTAAATAATGTGTCAATTTTGAGCAGGTCCTGTATTCGCTGCTTGAGTACATCCTCAAGCTTGGGATATTGCTCGACAAATTCGTCTATATCAGGCTTCTCGCCTTGCAGATATACATCGACAAACTTCTTTAAAGCTTCTTCGATGGCTCTATCCTGATTGTTATCACTTGAAGCCGCCATCAGACTTTCCCATAGGCAATAGTCAAGGCAACCATAGCACGCGACAGCAGCATGCCCACCGCATCTGTGCTCTTGCTTAACTTCTGCCCGATTTCTTTATAAGAAAGACCCTCAATTTTCGCCAGTACAATTACCTCTTTATGCTCAGGCTTTAATTTATCGATCGCTTTTTCAAGCTTATCCAGATCTTCCTTTCTGGACATTATCACACTGGGCGTGGTGATCTTGATGGGCAAAGGAATCCCAGACAATTGGCCTTTTGTAGTGGGCCTAAATTCATCAAACCGTACTTCCCTTCGAATATCGCGTTTTTCAGCATGCAGTTTCTCTAAATTATGACCGAGTGCATTTTGAGTAATCCTCGACAACCACTTCAGAAAATCGCCCTCATTCTCATACTTGAAATCTTCCAGGCCTCGTAAGGCGTTAAGAAAAGCGTCCTGGACTACATCCATTGAATCCAGCTTGACACGAAGCTCTCTGCCCATACGGAGGCGTATTATTCGACGGACTCGCTCACCATAGACCCTGCACAGCCAGTCCAGGGCATCGTGGTCGCCAGCCTTAGCCAGGGTAACCAACTGTTGTGTTTTTTGACTGCAACTGAGTGTCAACTTTCAATAACCTCTTAGAAGAAACATAATTATGTAAATAATACTATTCTTTGAAAAAGCTTTCAAATAAATCGTTATTTTCCTACTGCTTTCCGGTTAATAAGAGTAGGAACGATGAGCCTTGAGGCTTAACAGAAAAGAACTAAGAAATTCTTTTGGAGACAGAAAAATGAACACTCAAACAAATCCTAAAACTCAGATTAATAAGGGAATTTTTATTATGTGGATTTTGGTTCTGGGCATTACTCCTATAGCTCTATCAGAGGGTACCTGGACAAGAAAAGCCGACATTCCGGGCAGAAGATTCGTTTTTTCCAGCGGTGTGGTAGATGGAAAGATCTACGCCATTGGAGGAGATCCCGGTTCTGGTACAGCCCTTTCATCTGTAGAAGCATACGACCCACTGACCGACACCTGGGCAAAGAAAGCCGACATCCCAACGTCAAAAGCAGGCGCCGGCAGCAGCGTGGTGGATGGGAGGATTTATGTCATCGGGGGTGGATCTTCCAAATCAGGACAATTTACGCCCATTGTACAAGTGTATGATGTTCTAACGGATACATGGTCCATAAAAGCGCACATGCCTACGGCTAGAGGCTGGTTTTCCGCCAGCGAGGTGAATGGAAAAATCTATGCGATCGGCGGTGCATTAGCTTTCAACGGTACTGTTTTCTCAACCGTAGAGGAGTATGATCCGGCCACTGACACTTGGACCAGAAAAACGGATATGCCTACAGCAAGAGCATGTCTATCCACAAGCGTGGTAAACGGAAAGATCTATGCTATTGGGGGGGCACTGAGTAATTCATGGTCACAGGCTGTCTCTGTAGTAGAAGAATATGACCCACTGACTGATACATGGGTACGGAAGAGCGATATGTCAACTCGAAGGTCATACCTTTCTACAAGTGCGTTGAATGGGAAAATTTATGCAATAGGAGGATTTACCTCCAATTACAACGCTATTTCCTCTGTGGAACGTTATGATCCGACGATAGATGTATGGACCTCTGAGGTTGAGATGCCCACTCCAAGGTGGGGACTATCCACTAATGCTGTGGGAGGCAGGATATATGCAATAGGGGGTAGATCCATCCAGGGAACACCTTTTTCTACGGTGGAAGAATACGACGTCGGAATCGTTGCTTCACAACCCGACTTCAACGGTGACGGTCTCGTAAATATCCAAGATCTTCTTAGGCTTATTGAATCCTGGGGCCAGGATGATCCAACTGTTGATATTGCCCCTCCACCGTTCGGAGATGGTATTGTGGACGTCTTAGACCTGGAGCTTCTGATGAGCTATTGGGAACAGGAAATCGATGATCCCATGCTGATAGCTCACTGGACTCTGGATGAAACGGAAGGTACCGTTGCCTACGACAGTGCAGGTGTGAATGATGCACTTCTTATTGGCAATATTGCTTGGCGGCCCAATGGAGGCCAGGTAAATGGTGCCCTTCAGTTGGATGGAATCGATGGTTGTGCTGTCGCTGGCCCGGCCCTTAATCCGGCAGACGGCCCTTTCAGTGTTTTCACTTGGATTAGTGGTGGTCTATCGGGGCAGGTCGTTCTATCACAACAGGGCGCGGCCGATTGGTTGATGTCTGATACCAATGGAAATTTGATGACAGAGTTGATGGCTACTGGTCGGTCTGGAAATCCTTTATGCTCCCAGACCATCATCACCGACGGCCATTGGCATCGCATCGGTTTGGTTTGGGATGGTATGAATAGATCGCTATATGTGGACGATATACAGGTAGCCGAGGACACACAGGAAGAATTGGCAAGTTCAAATGGCGGTTTATATATTGGCACCGGTAAGCTTATGGCACCCGGAACATACTTCTCCGGCCTGATCGACGATCTCCGGATATATAACCGTATCGTAAGCCCATAAATGCTCCTCTAAAAAACATAACGCACAATATCGTCGAAGAGCTTATAGCATGAAAGAGTTATTAGCTCTTTTTTTTATTTGGTGGACCTATGAAAAGCCCAAAGTCAAATGCTAAGATCCATGTTACCAGTCACGGTAGGGACGCCGATTGCTCGACGCCCCCCGTACAGACCCCAGCGTGCAGAATTACCGCACTGGGTTCCTACCTTGAATAATGGCGGCATGACAAGGGAAGATCCGTCGTCAGCACTTGGTACAGGAATGGGTGTCACCGAGTAAAGCTTGCTTTGCATGGACAAATGAGTTATTCTGCTAGCGAGTAAACTTGAGACCATTGAGGAGTCAGGACTCTGTGAGAAATGTCAGATAAGAGCCGTCATCATTCTGCTCAATACAACGGGCTCCGCTTTGCGACCACACAATGGAGCGTTGTATTGGCTGCAGGACGAAGCTCGTCCCCACAGCATAAGCAGGCCTTGGAGACCTTGTGTCGAAGCTACTGGTTTCCACTGTATGCGTATCTTCGACGGCGGGGATATGAAACGCAACAAGCTGAGGACCATGTCCAGGGATTCTTTGCGCACATCTTGGAAAAGCATGACTTGAGCTCGGCCGATCCTGAGTATGGCAAATTTCGCTCGTTTCTTTTGATCAGACTGAAGTCCTTCGTGTCCGATGAGCGCGCTCGCGCCAAAGCGAAAAAACGCGGGGGAGGCCGGAAAATAGTTTCTCTCGGCTTTCAGGATGCTGAAAGTCAGTACGCTCTTGAGCCAGTGGACGATCTGTCGCCGGAGATGCTTTTCGAAAAGTCTTGGGCGCTGACTGTTCTGGAGCGGACGATGGATCGGCTCGAAGCCGAATTTGCGGCTAAGAACAAGCAAAAGCTCTTTGACCATCTAAAAATCTATTTGACCACAGAGAAAGATGTCATCCCTTACGAGAACATGGCGGCGGACTTGGAGATGACCGAGGGATCTGTAAGGGTCGCCGTGCACCGTCTGCGCAGACGCTATCGGGAGCTTCTGCGGGATGAAATCGCCCAAACGATTGCCGCTGAGGACCAGATTGATGAGGAAATGGGGTATTTGTTTACCGCGCTGGCATATTGAATTTCTTCACTATGCATCTGCGATGGACTGGGTCCGTCGGGCTACAACGTGCCCCTGGAGTTTCTGTTGAGAAAAATTTCGGATTTTGTGTAACATTTCGGATGTTTTTCCCTGGTTATGGGTGGAAACAGCCAATATTCCAGTGAAAGGAGATGTTACCATGGCCAAAGAAAAAAAGAATTGCCTTGAGTGCGGAGCCGACTTGCCGGCCAATGCTCCCAAGGGCTTGTGCCCACAGTGCCTGATGAAAGCAGGGATGCAGTTCGGCAGCGAAGGCAACCAGCCCGTGGACCTCGGCGACCCTGGTCCGACAAGTGATAGACCGTCGAGCGGATTCATGCCGCCGACGCCGGCAGAATTAGCCGTGCAATTCCCGCAGCTTGACATCATCGAGCTGCTGGGACAAGGGGGCATGGGAGCGGTTTACAAGGCTCGACAGCGGGATCTCGATCGGTTGGTCGCTTTGAAGATTCTACCGCCACAAGTAGGTCAAACTAAAGCTTTTGCTGAACGCTTCACACGCGAGGCGCGGTCTCTGGCCAGACTTAACCATCCACATATTGTGACGATCCATGACTTCGGACGTACTGCCGAGGATCTGTACTATTTCATTATGGAGTTTGTGGATGGGACCGACTTGAGACGAGCGATCCAATCCGACAGTATAAAATCTGTCGAGGCCCTTGCGATTGTCCCACAAATCTGCGAGGCCCTTCAGTATGCACATGAAGAAGGCATTGTGCATCGCGATATCAAGCCGGAGAACATCCTGTTGGATAAAAAAGGGTGTGTAAAGATCGCCGACTTCGGTCTGGCCAAGCTGCTGGACAAACCGTCGACGGCCTACACATTAACGCAGGCCCAGCAGAGAATGGGCACGCCGCACTACATGGCCCCGGAGCAAGTCGAGCACCCAAGCCAGGTGGATCACCGGGCAGATATTTACTCGCTCGGCGTCGTCTTCTATGAAATGCTAACGGGCCAGTTGCCGATTGGCCGGTTCGCCCTGCCGTCTGAGAAGGTCCAGGTGGATATCCGCCTCGACGAGGTCGTACTTAAGAGCTTGGAGCACGAGCCTGAACGCCGATATCAGCACGCCAGCGAGATAAAGACCGATGTGGAGGCCATTCCTGCCGGTACACCATCTCCAAGAGTTCCCCATCAGCCGGGCGAGGATGGAGATGAGTCTTTGGAGCAGTTCCTCCTCTCGCAACTGCCGGCAACAAGGGACGCTATGGTCAAAGCCTATCAAAAGAGAACCGGTTCGGGCCGCGTGGAGGCCGTGCTTGCCGTGGACGCCATCGAAAGAAAGCACGGTGTCGAGTTCAGACTCGTTCCACTCAAGCAACGTCTTCGCCGCGTGCCGGCTGCGATAACCACCGTTGGCGCATGCTATGCGTTGTACTTCCTGTTCATACGATATGTCGAGATCAGTTCGATTCTCGGCTGGTCCATTATGTTTCTTGCGGCGGGCTGTATTTTTATTTTCTTCGGTGTTGCCCTCTGGCGGTCCCGGGTTGTAGATAAGGGAACTCAGTTCAGATTGTTTGCCGGATTCTTCCTCTTTTTGTTTCTGCTCAATCCGCCGCTGCTCATTCTTCTTTTTAAGCCGATGCTCATCCTTAATCGTCTCTACGGTCTTACCGGCGCCGCGCCAGGCCCACACGATGTACTGGTCTTCCGCATTATTCTCGTCGCACTCATCGCCGGTAGTTGGTTCTGGGTGATCCGTCTCATGGTACGATATCGATGGGGTCGGCGTATCCAGCACGCTGCCGAGGTAGAAACGAACGTTGAGTCGACGTCCACGCCAAAAAGCTGTCAGGGCTGCGAGTTCACATTATAGATAGCCTCAAAGAATTGTCCCCATTATTTTGAGCCATACACCTATGAAAAGCACAAAGTCAAATACTAAAATTCTTGTTATCACAAGAATTTTCTTTGAGGCATTTACCTTACGAGGTATCAGACAATGTCACTCAATAATTGACCTCGTTCATTGAATACAAAGTCAAATTTTTAATCATAGCCCATCTTCTTTATAAATAAGAACTTATGAAGTTGTGTGTTTTTTAAAATAGGTAGATAAGGCTCTTTCGGGTTGTAGCGTGGTTGTATAGATTTTGCGAGTGAAAATTGGGTTATTTTGTGGATAAATGTCACTCTGTCATAGGTTCTGTTTGAGGGAATTTTGTTATTCATTATTCAGCTTCGTAGATCATTTGTCTGACTCTAAAAGCTTTTTGAAACGGGGGTGGTTGCGTAAGGGATCCCAGGCTGGATCAAGTTCAAAAGGATTCAACATCATTTCAGGTTTATTGAGCAGAGATCCAAGCTGGTCAATGGCCTTATTATATTCGCCAACCATCGTATATATGTAGGCCAGATCCTTTTGCCGAACAAAAAGTCTCCCGAGATCTTTTGAGTTGGAATGTAACTGAACAGCAAGTTTTCCTTCCCGGATTGCATCATTTTTACGGCTCAGGCCAGCATAAGCGGCTCCGAGCGCACTGTGGTACCAGGCATTGTTCGGATCTTCTTTGACTTTGGACTCCAAAATACTTCGAGCCTGCTCGTAGTATTTCTCAGCCAATATCTTATCGTTTTTATATCCATAGATTTCCGCATACCGTAGAGCATCGGGAAAACTCAAAGCATCAGTCGTTGGTGAATCGAGTGGCAAGCGGGCCAAAGCTTCTTGGTAGTTTCCGTCTAAGAAATCAAGTCTAAACAGAAGACGAATCGTGCGATCCTCTGCTTCTAAGTCGATGTACTGTGAGGCCCTTTCCAAAACAGATCGAGCGTCCACAGTACTTTTTTTCCAAGCCAAATACAAGTTAGCCTTTTGCAAATATGGAAAATATTCATCGGGTGCTAGTTGAATGGCCCTTTCATAGTAGGACGCTGCTTCTTGGTACCTACCCATATCCCGAAATGTGCCCCCGAGTTCATAAGCTAATTTGAAATCTACTGGATTTAGCTCAAAAGCTTTCTTGATGTTGGCCAATGCCTGTTCGGACTGTCCCTGACGCCTTTGAACATAACCGATAGTAGCAAGGAGTCGACTATTATTAGGCTGGCTCTTGCGAGCAATTTCTAACTCCTCTAAAGCACGGACATATTCCGACCGGCACCAGTAATAGAAAACACCTCGGGCCCAATGCGCTTCTGACAGATCAGGATCCAGCTTTAGTGCTTTTTCCGATTCATCCCATGCCATGGCAATGCGTTCTTCGCTGCGATCATGGTTGAAGTGATACATACCGGAATGGATGTGTGAGAGACAGGCGTGAGCTAAAGCGAAATTATCATCCAAGTTAATCGCCTTCTCATACATCTTAATCGCTATTACCAAGTTTTCTTTGTCCTGATATGGGCGTGTTGCATATTCATTCCCCCGTACATAAAAATTATAGGCCAGATTTATCGTTGGCTCCAACTCCAGAACCTGGCGCTCCCGTTCTAGCAGAGTAATATCCAGTACCTCTACTACTTTCTGAGCCAAGTCGGATGATGTCTGAAAGATTTCTCCGACATGAACATAAGGCTGTTCCCAAACCAACGATTCATCAGAAGCTCTGATGAGCCGGGATTCTATTCTGACCGGACTATTCGGATCGGATTGCTGCTCGCGCAGGAGGGTTCCTTCCAGAATATAGTCAAAACCTAATTCCATAGCCATACGCTTCGCGCCTTTTTCTCTGCTCTTATATACACGCAATCCATGAATACCTGCTAAACGAGCTTTAATCTCATCCATTATACCGTTGGCTAAATCCATATCTTCGGTAGACTCTGGATTTTCAAACGGCAAAACCAGCAAGCTAATTTCCTCTGAAGATGTCAGAGCAAACCATGTAACAACACCGATTAGTGTAACAGCGATAGTCGCACAAATAATAATCGCCTTTCTCCGTAACCTCACAGAAAGTGGCATCGGTTTCGTACTCAGAGTTTCTGAGATTTCGGAAAGCACATCTGAGATTTCCTCGAGTCTTCTGTCGAAATCTTTCTCTAAACAACGTTTCAACAGTATACGTATGTTTGAGGGGATTTGCTTCGGCAGAGCTTGCCAGTCGGGCTCGCGTTCGATAATGTGTGCTAATGTATCCGTGGCTGTCTCGCCCTCAAACGGCAGATGACCACTTAGCATTTGGTACATAATGCAGCCGAACGACCAGATATCCGTCCGATGGTCGGTATCCTTGCCGCGCGCCTGTTCCGGGCTCATATAAGCCGGCGTTCCAACCACTCGGCCAGGATGAGTCGCAGCAGTTTCGCTGCCACTTTGGTCTCTGTCGTATGTCTTGGCTAAGCCAAAGTCCAGAACTTTGACTCTGCCCTCTGGTGTGATTTTGATATTGCCGGGCTTGAGGTCTCGATGAACGACACCCTTTTTATGAGCTATTGAGACAGCTTCAGCGACTTGCCGGCTGATTGAAAGGACCTCTTCCAATTCGAGCGGCTCACGGGCTAAACGCTGTGCAAGTGTTTCACCTGGGACATATTCGAGAACCAGATAGCCGGACTTTTCTTCTTCGATAATCTCGTGAATGACAGCAATATTAGGATGATTCAACGAGGCCAACAGTTCAGCCTCACGTCTGAAACGCATCTGAGCAGACGAGTCGTCTTTAAGTTGAGCCGGCATACTCTTAATGGCTACAGACCGCTTGAGCTTAGTGTCATGGGCGAGATAGACGATTCCCATGCCTCCTCGACCAATCACCTTTGTTACTTCAAAATTTCTGATTCTCCGGCCAATAAGATTGCCTTTAATCACCGAATCTTCAAAATCGCTTTCATCAGCGTGAACCAGGGAATCGAACAAAGTATATATCTCTTGTAGGTCTTGTATTCGTTCTTTGAGTTGAGCTTCGCACTCCGGATACTGAGCAATAAATTCCTCGATATCGGGATGCTCATCTCGCAGATAATCATCTATGAACCGCGTCAGTGCCTCTTCCAAAACAGCAGCTTGATTGTCATCTATTGGAGCAACCATCAATCTTCCCTATAAGCGATCGTTAGTGCCGCCAACGCGCGTGCCAACATCACGCGTGATGTACCTTCTTTCTTACCTAATTGCTGTGCTATTTCAGCGTGCGAGAGTCCTTCCAGCATCTTGAGCACGATTATTTCTCTATATTCTGGTTTCAGTTTGTCCAAAGCCTTTTCTAATCTATCCAACGCTTCCTTCCTGCACAGGATGGCGCTCGGTGTCGTCGTCCAAGCAGGATCTTCGGCACCAATAACATCACCTTCGGTACGCCTGTCTTCTTTCTTAAACGGAATTTCTTTGTGAACGTTACGTTTATCCGCATGAAATTTGTCCAAAATATCGTAAAGCCTGTTCTCTGCTATCCTGCACAGCCACCGCAGAAAGTCTCCTTCATTTTTATAAGTGAAATCCTTCAATCCTCTCAGAGCTGAAACAAGTGCATCCTGCACGATATCAACTGAATCGAGTTTTGGACGAAGTTTCCTGTCTAAACGGAGCCGAATGATCCGGCGCACTCGTTCACCATAAACGCTGCAGAGCTGATTTAGAGCAGATCCATCACCTTTTTGGGCTAAAGCGACGAGATGTTGAGTTTTAAGATTATCCATAGGCCTCTGCTTTCACTAACCTCACGGACTCAGAAATATAATATTAATTATACAAATTTTCGAAAAACTTTCAAACATGATGTAACGCCGCACTTTTTATCTCGTTAATAAAAATAGGGCAGCTAAGCCCGGAGAATCGGTTCTTAAGCAAAATAAATGTTACGAATATAAATGTATTGTGAGTTCTATGAATAAATATTGGTAGTTCCCTACCTGAGCAGGAACGGCTTATGAAAGGATAGTAAAATGAAGAAGGTAATTGAAATAGTAACAGTATTAATGGTCTTGGGACTGGCAACACAGGTTACGAATGCAGATTATGTCTTCGGTATTCCGGAGAATCTTGGATCGACCGTTAACAGTTCGGCTATGGATGGTGTACCGAGTATGTCGGCTGATGGCTTAGAGTTATTCTTTAACTCGAATAGGGCCGGCGGCGTTGGTGAATTTGACTTGTGGGTTACGATGCGACCAACATTGGAGGATTCATGGGAAGAACCGATTAATCTTGGATCAATCGTCAACACTACAGACCATGACAGTGCACCATTTATCTCGCCCGATGGTTTGTCCCTTTATTTTGAATCCACCCGACCTGGTGGGTATGGAGGTTGGGACATATGGGTAACAACAAGGGCAACAAGAGCAGATGAATGGAGTAAACCAATCAATCTTGGTCCCCCTATCAACACATCGACAGATGATCGTAGCGGGAGCATCTCGCCCGACGGCCTTACATTTTTCTTTAGTTCTTCTCGAACAGGTGGTTCAGGTTCAACTGATTTATGGATATCAACCCGGGATACAACAAATGATCCCTGGGGAGAGCCAGTCAATCTTGGATCAACTGTCAACAGTTCAAGTGTTGAAGATTGGCCAAGTATTTCGTCTGATGGTCGTATGCTCTTATTCATGTCAAACCGTGCTAGTGGGTATGGTTTTTTCGATATATGGATGATAACACGGTCAACAGCAGATGACGAATGGAGTACGCCAGTGAATCTTGGATCAACGATGAATACTTCAGATTTCGATGGCACTGCAAGTGTTTCTTCTGACGGATCTACTCTTCTGTTTATGTCCGGTAGGTCCGGTGGGATTGGAAGTTTTGATATATGGCAAGCTTCAATTGATCCGGTTGTTGACCTCAACAGTGACGGAATCGTCGATTCTATCGACATGTGCATTATCGTTGACAACTGGGGTACAGATAATCCATTATGTGATATTGGACCAATGCCCTGGGGGGATGGTGTTGTAGATGTCGAAGATCTGATAGTCCTTGCCGAACATTTGTTTGAAGAATTTCCTCTGGCCGATTCCATTGAATAGTAAACATTCAGGAAATAGAAACCCACTTATACAAGAAAAACAAAACATCCAATTATTGTTGAAGGAGCTGGCAGTTTGATAAACCTGTCAGCTCTTTGTTTTTAAAGCCATCCTCCTATTAAAAGCTCAAAGTCGAATACTAAAATTCCTATTGCCACAATAATTTTCTTTGAGGCATCCATGTCACGAAGTGCCAGTCAATGTCACTTGCTAATTGACACAGTCCATTGAATACGATGGCAAATTTTGACCCTTCATAAGCAACTGCTACCAAGACACTTACGAGAAGGGCATTTAAAATAATTGGTAGATAACGGGTTGTAAAGTTGTATTTTGGTTGTATGGATTTTGCGGGTGAAAATTGGGCTATTTTTGGGGCATAATGTCACTCTGCGTTGACTTCTGTTTGTGAGAATTTTGCTCGTCATTATTTGGCTTGTTCAGGCTTGGCCTAAACTTAATAGAGTGTAATTCAAGTAATATTTGAGCCATCTCTTATTTCTCGATATAATAGTGTGAATACATTTTGACGTCCAGATTCGAGAAGAATGATGACCGATGTCACACGCATATTGAACGCTATTGAGGAAGGTGACGCGAAAGCTGCAGACAAGCTTCTTCCATTAGTCTATGAGGAATTGCGTCTTCTGGCTGCTCAGAAACTCTCTCGGGAGCCACCTGGTCAGACGTTGCAAGCCACAGCTCTTGTACATGAAGCATATCTAAGATTAGTCGGGACGGAAGATCAAAGCTGGGATAACCGAGGTCATTTCTTCAAGGCTGCGGCAGAGGCGATGAGAAGGATTCTGGTTGAGAGCGCCCGTAAGAAAAAGAGCCTGAAACACGGCGGAGACAAGAAACGAGTCATATTTGACGAGTCTCTGCTGGTTGCCGCTCATGAGATCCACCCCGATGATCTTCTGGCACTGGATGATGCCTTGGACAGGCTCTCTGAGCAGGACAAGATGGTGGCAGAGTTGATCAAGCTGCGTGTATTTGGAGGTCTAACAGTTGATCAGGCTGCTGAACTGCTCCACGTTTCCTCTTCGAAAGCGTTCGCAGATCAGAAATATGCTCGCGCATGGCTACGTCTTGCCATGGGCGGAAGTGGGACATAATAAAATCATGATGAACTCTCACGGTGTTTTCCATATGCAGATAGTCTAGATATTGAACTGAAAACCAGCGTCGAGCAATTTTTTGAAGAAATTTTCCTCATTTCGTGGAGTTTTGTAACCTAAATTTCGCATTGTAATACAGAGGCAAGAAAATGTCGACTAAGCAGAATGAAGAAAAATTGATCTTTGAAACGGCTTCGGAGTTAAAAACACAGGCGGAACAAACCGCTTACGTGGAAAAAGTCTGTGCCGCCGATCCAGCTCTGAAAGTGCGGATTCTGGCACTACTTGAAGCTCATGAGGGCAAAGGGGATTTTCTTGAGGCCCTTTTAGATGAGCCATCAGTATCGTTGGATGACCTTGAATTGAAGGAAGAGCCCGGCACAGTCATCGGCCAGTACAAGCTGCTGGAAAAAATCGGCGAAGGCGGCATGGCCGTGGTTTATATGACCGAGCAGACAGAGCCGATTCGACGGAAAGTAGCATTGAAAATCATCAAGTTGGGCATGGATACCAAATCCGTCATTGCCCGTTTCGAGGCCGAACGCCAGGCCCTTGCCATGATGGATCATCCTAATATCGCCAAAGTCCTCGACGCCGGAGCGACCGAAACCGGCCGGCCGTATTTTGTAATGGAATTGGTAACCGGCGTATCTATCACCGAACATTGCGACAAAAACAATCTCAGCACCAAAGAACGCCTGTCCCTGTTTATTGAAGTCTGTAACGCCGTCCAACACGCTCACCAGAGAGGAATAATCCACCGCGATATCAAGCCCTCTAACGTGATGGTCACCCAACACGAAGGAACGCCGGTTCCCAAGGTCATCGATTTCGGGATCGCCAAGGCCACCAACCAGCGGCTGACGGAAAAAACGCTCTTTACCCGTTACGCCCACATAATCGGTACGCCAGCCTATATGAGCCCCGAACAAGCCGACATGAGTGACCTGGACATCGATACCCGCTCGGACATCTATTCGCTCGGCGTTCTTCTCTATGAATTGCTGACGGGAACGACGCCATTCAGCGAGGAGGAATTGCGCAAGGCGGGCTATCTTGAAATGCAGCGAGTCATCCGCGAGCAAGAGCCGCAAAAGCCGTCAACGAAACTCAGTACGTTGGGCGAAACGCTGACCGATATAGCAAAATACCGTGCTTCCACGCCTGATTTGTTGACAAGGTCAATCCGCGGCGATCTCGACTGGATTGTCATGAAATCGTTGGAGAAAGCCAGGGAAAGACGCTATGACAACGTCTCGGCGCTGTCTCTCGATATCCAGAGACACCTGAAAGATCAGCCGATTCTCGCAAGGGCTCCTGGCGCTTTCTATCGACTTCACAAGTTCCTTCGCAGGCATCGATTCCAGGTTTCAGCTTCACTTGTAATGTCTGTTCTTGCCGTTACCCTATTCGTCATGTTCTTCAGGCAGCGCTGGTTGGAAAGAGAAGTGTTCTTCATGCATAAGAGCGTCTTCAGAGGCGCTCTTGATTCGCACATAGACGGCCAGCTTGATGCAGCGTTGACGGGTTATGAAGCAATTCTCGATAGCAAGTATGTGGGCCCTGAGGCACGCTATCGACACGACGAAATACTGAGAGACATTCGGAAGCAAGTGAGCTTCTATACAGAGAAGATAGAGGCCGACCCAGAGGATGCAGACAGTTATCTCCTACGCGCCCAACAATATTATTGCCTGCGCGAAAACGAAAACATGATTGCCGACATGGAAATGTATGTCAACATTCTAAATCCTTTGGACGAAATGAATCCCCATAACCTCTGGTTTCGAGATTTTCTCATCGGTCTCTGGCAAAGTACTCCCACCAATCTGGGGCCGAAGGTTAATACTTTCGCTCACGAGGGTCCGGGGGGCCTAACGCCCGACGGCCTGTCGCTCTTTTTGAATTCCGACCGCACGGGCTGGCCTTTCGACATATGGGTAGTGACACGGGCAACAACAGATGATGACTGGGGGATCCCGCAAAAACTCGGAGAGCCAATCAACACGAATTTCTGGGATGGGGTGCCGAGCCTCTCAGCCGATGGGCTATCGTTATACTTCTCGTCCGACCGGCCCGGTGGATACGGCGGGTTAAATGATATATGGCTGGCAACGCGCAAGACTTTACGTGATTCCTGGGGTACGCCAGTGAATCTGGGAGAATCGGTCAATTCGGCAGGCTGGGATTGGACCACATGTCTCTCGGCTGATGGACTGTCACTCTACTTTGGCTCCGATCGACAGGGAGGGCAGGGCGAATTAGACATATGGATCACGAGGCGAACAGACGCCTCAGAGCCATGGGCCAAACCAGAGAATCTTGGAGAGACAATTAACAGTCCATATCGCGACATCACCCCACTACTCTGGGCTAATGACTTGATTCTCTTCTTTACCTCCGAGCGGCCCGGTGGGTATGGCAAGCGGGATATTTGGGTAACAACTCGCAAAACTAAAGATGCCAAGTGGGGTACTCCAATGAATCTCGGACCACCTATTAACAGCTCGAATTGGGACCAGTTGCCGATCATCTCGCCCAACAGTTCTTTCCTCTATTTCAGCTCCAATCGGCCCGGCGCCTATGGTGGAAACGATATATGGCAGGTGCCAATTCTCCCCGTGCCAACTGACTTGAAGCAAGATAGCGATACCGACTCGCTCGTGGAATCAGATAAAGGTGAGGATTGAAAGGAGGTGATGTCGATATTGATGCAGAACTGAAGACAAAAGACAGAAGGTGGCATGAGTTGGAGAATATCGAATGAGAAAGTAGATTATCTCAGGAATTAGAAAACGTAGCCGGTGAGCATCACGCCACCAAGCAGATCACTCACCGGCCCAGCCAAACTCGGACGGATGGTTTGCACGTCCGAATCAGGGCTCTTGTTATGATACAGCAAACCAAGACAAAAGCAAGAATGGAGATATGAATCATGTTTAGGAACAAAAGAACAATCTTACTGGTATTGATTTTGGCATCGGTCCTGTTTGCAGAGGTTGCGAACGCTGATTACATCTTCGGTACTCCAATGAATCTCGGGCCAGGAATCAACAGTGCGGCCATCGATGCGGCGCCCAGTGTCTCTGCTGATGGTTTGTCGCTATTCCTTGCCTCGATGCGACCAGGCGGACTCGGTGGTTTTGACTTATGGGTAGCGACACGGGCAACAACAGACGATGACTGGGGCGTGCCGGTGAATCTTGGGCCGACGGTCAACACTTCATCTGTCGACACTACACCGAGCATATCGAGCAATGGACTGTCACTCTACTTTGAGTCCATGCGTCCCGGTGGATATGGTAGTTACGACATATATGTGGCGACACGTCCAACAAGGGATGATGACTGGAGCGCACCGGTGAAACTTGGGCCGCCAGTAAATACCTCAAGCGGTGAAGGATTCCAGAGCATCTCAGCCGATGGCCTGGAACTCTACTTCTGGTCCGACCGCCCGGGCGGTTATAGTGGCGACGAGATATGGGTCACGAAACGAGAAACGAAAGACGGTACATGGTCGGAACCGGTCAATCTCGGTCCACCGGTTAATAGCCCTTCTCTGGAGGCGGCGCCGAATATCTCATCTGATGGGTTGATGTTGTTGTTCCAGTCCAATCGGCCCGGTGGATACGGCGGGGGAGACATATGGGTAACGAGGCGAAGGACAACTGAAGATGCCTGGGGTACGCCCGTGAACCTCGGCCCGGGCGTCAATACATCGGATAACGATCTTACCCCGTATATCTCGTCCGATGGGTCCACTCTCTATTTCAGTTCTTGGAGGTCTGGCGGCTTCGGCGGCAATGATCTGTGGCAAGTGTCAATCGAACCGATCGTCGATCTCAACGGCGATGGAATTGTAGATGCCCAGGACATGTGTATGATAGTTGACAACTGGGGTACGGATGATTCTCTATGTGACATTGGTCCGATGCCCTGGGGCGATGGCATAGTCGATGTCGAGGACCTGATCGTCATCGCGGAGCATCCGTTGTTCCCGGGCCTTGGCGACAACGTGATAGAACGAAGAATCTCAGCCGGCAGCGATGACGCCGAAGAGGCCCTGAACTCCGGCTACAGTAACTGGAACAACAGCTCAGACCTGGAAATAGTGGATGATCATATCGACAACGGCGGCAGTCAGCTAATAGGTTTGACCTTCCGAGATATCGATATTGCACCCGGGGAGGTAGTAAGCTATGCATATATCGAGTTCGTGTGCGATGAGATTATAAACGGTACTGATGATGCGTATTTCCTCATCTGGGGCCACCTTACGCCGAATTCTGACGGTTTTATTGCACCCTTTGTCATATCCGACCGCCCAGAAACGGAGGCCAAGGTGCCCTGGGAACCGGATCACTGGGACGGCGGAGGCCAGACGATCCGGACCGTCAACATCGCCCCTATCATCCAGGAACTCATCGACCAGGAAGGCTGGATAGCATGCAATGCAGTAGAGATCATCATCGGCGTAGATCCAGACAAACCCGCATTCATAGGTGTTCGTTGTGCCGAGGCCTATGAGGGTTCTCCGTCGAGTGCGCCGCTGCTGCATATAGAAATTGCCGGGCCATAGGCTGAAGAAACAAGGCGTCCAATATGGCTAAAGGGCTGGCAGTTTGAGACATTACCGGCCCTTTTATTTATGTGATAATCGGCCCGACGCCGTTCGGCGACGGCGTAGTCGATGTCCAGGACCTGATAGTCCTTGCCGAGCATTTGTTCGAGGAATTCCCCCCGGCCGAAGAAGTTGAGTAAGTTACTTATTAGAAGTCTTGAGCTGGTGGCTTGAAAAGTCACCAGCTCATTTTTGACGCCGGCCATTGAATCCGATGACGCCCGATAAATTTTTCTAAATTTTGCCTATTGCTTAATATTTGACATTTTTTAGGACGCGATTTGAAAAAATCAGTGTCTGTGGAGACATTTTGGAGTCAGGGCTTGTCAAGAAAACCTCACGTGTTGTAGATCAAAAATTTTGGGTTATTTAGATGGTGACGTCTCACTTTTCATAATCTTCAATTTGTGCCAACTTTGCTTGCCACTCTTTGGCTTTTTCTGGTTTGTTCCAGGCTGCGTAGGGTTCGATGGAGTTTCTCATGGGTTGAAATATGTATGGGTGGGTGTCACCGGGTTCGAGGCGGTGGGGCCTCGGCCTTCTCGATGGCCTCTAATGAGGGGGCTGACCAGATATGGAGCTGGTTTTGCCTGTTGCCAGCCATGAGCGTCCGGCCGTCAGGCGAAAAGGCAACCATGTTAAAGCTCGTACCCTCGCCTGCCAGGGTCAATACTTCCTGCCAAGTATCCGTCTCCCACAGCTTGACCGCTTCGCGGTCATGACTGCCAACGGCCAGGCGGCGACCATCTGGTGAGAAGGCAACACCCTTAGGCGAGCGCAAGAACACGCGCATCGTACGCAATCGTTCAGCGCTCCTCAGGTCCCAAATTCGCAGGTAGCCTTCCTGATATGACGCGGCGCCCAGATGCCCGTCCGGCGAGACCTCGAATGACGTGATACGCGCCCCCCGTGTGTCCGGCAACAGAGTCAGGGGTGGCGATTGAGGTTCTCGGAGACTGCGAATCTGAACTTTGCCGTACTGCCCGACGACCCAGGCATCTTCCGTATGGCGTCCCCAGGACGGCGTCCCTAAAGAATTAAAGAACGTCAGCCCTCCCTGCTGTAACTGGATCCTTCCCGTCATCTGCGGCGATCTTGACGGACTGAGCAAATCCCAGAACGTGTGTTGGTGCGCTTCATGGATGTAATCAAGTTTCGAATGGGTGACCAGGTACCGCCCACTGGCGCTAAAGAAACAGTTGAGGAGCACCGGAGGCGCATTGGGCAGTACGTTCGTGCGTTGGGCGCCTGTGGTCAGATCCAGCAAGCTTATGCATCCATTGGCGTCGATGATCGCTGCTTGTGTTCCATCAGGCGCTAAAGCGGCCACATATCCACCGTCATCCTTTCCTGCCCTCCAGCGACGCACTTGCTGCAGCGTGTCGATGTCCCACTGCGCCAGTGTACCATTGGGATCGACGGCGATGATCGACCTGCTGTCGGAGGTGAAAACGGGAGGACGCGGCGTCCAGGTCGGCGTACGGAGCATTAGTGTTCTGTAAGCAGGGGGCCGAGTCGGCGAATCGAGCGCCCATAGAAAGACCGAACCGTCTCTGCACCGGCTCGCAAAGCTTCGGCCATCAGGCGAAATGGCCAGACCATCCACTTCGTCCAGATGGCCATGCAGAACATTCACAGTCCGGCCTTCGGGCCAATCCCACAACCGTATTGTCTGGTCGCTGCTGGATGAGATCAGGGTTTTACCGTCTGTCGTGAATTGCAGATCGGTGACGTAAGCGCGATGCCCATTTAGCGTTCGCACCAATTCGCCGGTGGCGACGTCCCAAAGGTGGATCGCCGTACTCTCCGCGTCCGACGCCGACAAAAGCAAAGCCCCGTCTGGAGAAAAGGTCAGTGTTTGGACGACTTTCTTTTCACCATTCACCGAGAACAGCTCGCTTCCATCGCTGGTCTGAAAAACCAAAAAGCCCAAAGCGCCAACACTGACAGCAATCAATTGACCATCAGGGGAAATGGCGGCTCTGCGGCGGGCCTTCGAGCCCGGGTACTTGGTAAGCTTCCGCCACTGAATAGCTCCGGTGGACGATTCCCATACCGCCCATTCCCACGGCGATTGCCCGGGCATGTTCGACGCACGATAGAGGAGGCTCACCAGCAGGCGGTCATCCGGCGTGAATTCAAGCCAGGACACATCGGCTCCCCCCAGCGGGAGGCGACGGATCTCGCGACCGGTATCAAGATCCCAAAACACGATGTCATCCGTCCGATCCTCCTTTTCTTGTGCAAAGACAAGCCAGGGATTCCTCCGGGCAAAAGTTGCCCGCCGACAATCGGTCCGGCTCATCACTGCTTGGCGCGTCCGCAGGTCGGTGACCGACATTTCCGTATAGACGCCCGTGGAATAGGCAAACCACACCAGGAAGCGGCCGTCACTGCTGTACTCCAAGCCATGCAAACGTTTGGTTCCGCGAAAGAACACCTGGTGCTCGTTGGGGCGTGTCTGGCCCCAAAGATAACGCCACTCCCAGCCGCGCACGTCTTCCTGCCCCGGCTCGGGTTTCTGACGATCAAGCAACATCACCGCGCGGCCTCGGTCGTTTTCCGCCAGGGCCTTTTGCGCCAGGTTCATGTCGGAAGCGCAGGCCCGCCGACGCGCCACAAGCGCTTGCTGCTCGGCTTGTTGGCGCAAGGATGCTTCGTTGGTTCTGGCTAAAATCGCCTGCCGCCAGCCTGCACCCGCCACGATCAAGCCCGCAACCGATGCGATCACAACCATAGCGATGGAGCTGTAGAGCACTTTGTTCCGTCGCCAAGACTTTTGCAGACGATACCCTACGGTCGGCGGCCGCGCTACGACCGGTTCGTTGGCTAGACAGCGCTTCAGGTCCATCGCCAGTTCGCTGGCCGACTCATAACGGCGCGTCCGGTCTTTCTCAAGACATTTCATCACAATCCAGTCCAGATCGCCGCTCAGCTTGCGACGAAGCAGACTGGCATCGACCCGGCGGTTTCTGGCCACCTGGGTACAGGCCTCCGGCTTCAGGCCGCTCAGGCGGGTGCTGGGCGTCTTGGGATCGGTTTGGCGGATAACCTGCCGGATATGTTCGATCCCGCCCGTACGAAGCGTATCGGAATCAA
>Ga0272441_10004165_pt1 | contig 26621 bp, 22 predicted proteins | sample SSMProp6N_FD_193582 | JGI IMG/M metagenome (GOLD analysis project Ga0272441, IMG submission 193582) | Marine sediment archaeal communities from Little Sippewissett salt marsh, Falmouth, MA, United States - SSM-Prop-6N | ecosystem: Environmental > Aquatic > Marine > Wetlands > Sediment ... | reverse complement strand
CGTTTCAGAGACGGTTCAAGATCAAGAGATATGCGATCACTTTGAGACCGGTCAGATAACAAGTGGTGAGGATTATGCTTGTATACGAAAACCTTTTATCGCAGGGAGGAAATTAGTGAAGTACTGGGTTTGTTCCTGTATTTAAATTCGTTCAAAAGATTACAGAGCCTTTTATTGATTTAATGAGTGGATTAATGGAAGATTTAAATGTATTCATTTCAAACTTGTTAGGAGCATTTATTGGAGAAAATCCTGGGAATCAAGAAAATGAAGTTAATGTCCCAGAGGAGGATATTGAAAATCCTGAGGGGGCACTTAACGATTTCTATGATAATCCTTCAGATCCCGGATATTGTGAAAATTCAAGAGGCGTTTTTACTGAACCAGGATTTTTTTGGGCAGATATTTTTGCTGGAATCGCTGCAGTTTTTCTTGGAGTAGCTATGTTCTTTATCATGAAAGCAATGTCACTCCCATTCGATCTAACGAATGAACTTTGGGCACTATTTTTAGATGTTGTTGGTTTCATATTAAGTACATTTGGTCCATATATGATTGAGAAATTAGCAACACCTGCTTTGGGGACCCCGTCATCTCAACAGAGGTTAAATTTGGATGTTGTATGCAATTGGGGAGGTTTCATGTTTGACATGGCTGGTTTTTTCCTTTCTGCAATAACTATGACAGAACCAATTACTGATGTAGTTTTAGCAACATTTAATGGGATTTGCATGATTATTGGATTAGCTATGTTTCTTGAATCGACGAACTTATTTCAAGGTGTATAAGTATTAGAGGTGGTAACATGTCATCTGAAATTTTATTTCAAGAGGATTCATTTTCGTTTTTTAAAAGGAAATATTTTTCAATAGTTATTGGTGTGCTTATTACAGAGTTATTCATAATCTTCACAACTTTTCTATTAATTGATATTATATTTACTATGAGTACATTTATACTTTTTGGACTAATAATTTGTCTTTTAATGTCTATAATTAGTTTATTAACACTTATAATGACAATTAATAAAAGGAAGAACATCAGTAAATGGGAGATTGTTAAAAAGGACAATATTATCAGTATTTCGATAAATAGTAATGAATATTTGATAAATGAAATTTCTAAGATTATTTTCCACAATTATGATAAGAGGATTGAATTTTTTTTAAAAGGTAAGAAAAAAGAAACTTTTCATAATCAATCAAAAACGGTGTTTAAAAGTTTGTTTGGAGTCTTGGTAAAATTTGTTAAGAGTGAGATTGTAAAAGTTTAAACTTTCAAAATTCTATGCAATTATTATTGATATACCTTTGGAAATTGAAGCCCCCGTCTCTGAAGAGCGAAAAGCGCACTAAGCGATGAAGGCTAAGCTAATCAGCGGAGGGAGTGAAGGAACGGAACGTGGTAGGAACGGGTGAGTGGTCGGAGATGGTTAGAATCTCTGAAGGATAAAGGTGATAGGGTAAGGTTCACCGTTCGTCTGCAATAACAGTACGATTATCTGACGATAGTGAATAATCGTCGATGATCAAGGGGCCGATATTACAGCAAGACATATAAGTTATAAGAGTTATATTCTCTATAGGCGATATAATGTCTACAACAATAGCAGTTGCACCTGAAACCAAAGAAACTTTAAGGTTACTTGGAGAGAAGGGAGAAAGCTTCGATCATATTATTCAGAAACTGATAGAGAAAGCTGCATGGAAGGAACTGGATGATAGATGGAACAAGATACTGACCGAAGACGAATTCATATCTCTGGATGAATTATGATGTATAATGTTCTAATATCTCGTACTTTTCAGAAACAATACAATAAACTTGCAAAGGATATGCAAAAGAGAATAAGAAAATCCTTGAAAGAGTTGGAAAAAGATCCCCTTGTTCCTCGTTCGGGAGCAGATATCAAACCGATAGAGGATACACATCCTCAGAAACATCGAATACGGGTTGGTGAATATCGTATGATATATCGTATTGAAGGTAATGAAGTCAAGATGATCGAGATATTTATTAGAGGTAGAGGTTATAGAGATTAATGAACCTACAAGGCCGATGTCTACTTGAAAAATTTATTGTATGGATAACAAAATAATTATGTCTGGATGGCATTAACTAAACAGATGGGGCGGAGAGAGTTTGTGGAGTGAACCCCTGTATTGATACAAACGGTTAAGCAATATTTAATGCCACCTCCTTCTCAAATTGTTCAGGTGACTTATATCCCAAAGATGAATGCAACCTTTTCTTATTGTAGACCTTTTCAATGAAATGCAGGATGTTGTCCCAGGTATCATTGATATCACGATATTCATTCATGTATACTTCCTCCACTTTCAACGTCTTGAAGAAACTCTCCGCATAAGCATTGTCATAGGGATTTCCTTTTCTGCTCATACTGATCTGGATACTATGTTCTTTCAACTTATCCGTGTATGCATAAGAGGTATACTGGACACCTCTATCAGAATGATGTATCAATCCCTTCAGATCGGGATTCCATCTGGCATCAAGAGCCATATCAAGAGCTCCCATCGGGAGATCGGTTCTGAGATTCTTTGACATGTTCCACCCGATACATTTCCTGGTGAAGAGGTCAATGATACAAGCAAGATATGCAAATCCCTTCTCCAGCTGAATATAGGTAATGTCACTTGCCCAGACCTGATCCGGATGGGTTATCACAACATCCTTGATGAGATTGGGATACACAGGATTATCATGGTCTGAATCTGTTCTCCTTGGAATGAATCTATGTTTATCCTGACATTTCAAACCATTATCACGCATCAATCTTTGAACACGCTTGTGATTTATAACAAGGCCATCGTTCTGAAGTACCACTGTAACTCTTCGATATCCGTATCGAGAATTCTCTTCGATTATTTCCTTGATCTTTCCAAGGATGAACAAATCTTCCTGAGCAACCATTGAAAGATACTCGGCTCTATTGATCCAGCGATAATATTCAATCCGAGGCAGGTCCAGCAGTTCACATGCTTTCTCTACGGATATGGCAGCAGAATCGGATCTCATATCATGAATGGTCATGAATCCGACCTCCTTGTGGCCAATCTTTTCTCCTCTTGCTTGTATTTCTCCAAGTTTGAGATAGCCTTTTTTAAAAACTCGTTTTCAGCATATAGTTGTCCAACGGTCTTTCAAGTTCTGCATTCTTGGCCTCAAGCTTGTATGTGTTCCCGTTTCCGCTGAAGGAATTTTCGGGATTCTCGTAATACTCATTCTTCCATCTTCCTGGCAGAGCTGGATGTATGTTATATTTCCTTGAGATCTCACTCACATAGACTCCTGATTCCAGCTCCCGAATGACGGATAACTTGAACTCCCTGGTGTATTTTCGACGTGTTTTTCCCATATTACACCCCATGGTGTTCTTGTTGCTTAACCTGTTGTATCATTTTGGGGGTGCATTCCAGTATTGTATCACGGATACATCCAGGGAGCGCAATAATATTCCAACCATATATATTCACAAATAAGGTCCGTCTTTCAAGATAGCTGGATCTACAAAGTGAGCTCCTCACGATCCGATAGGGCCCATATGATCACACCGCAGATAAAGATCGAATTCGTTTCTAATCAAGAGGGGACTTGCACTGAGGGCAGAGGAACCAATCCTTCTTCACACGGGTCCCGCAATGCGGGCATCTCATAAGATCCACCGGTGGAAGCGCTTCATCCCTCGAAGACGGAAGCCTCTCCGACCGGTCCATTGAACCTGCGGGTGAGACCTCCCTCGAATGGGCCCCTGACCCGAGCGAAGGTGCGCTTTGTGCCCCCGGTCTCCGCTGATCCTCACCGTAGTATCCCTCCTCCCCTGCGACGGGAGGCTTCCTCCTCATGATCCAGAACAGAAGCCCGGCTATAATGATGATCACGATAACTATGACAACAATTGCTATCACTATCACAGGGTCGATCCCGTCACTCTCAATTTTCGGAGGCTTGGGCGGCTCCGGGATCGGTTTTATCTCGTATCTGACAGGGATCTTGTCGGTTGTTTGATCCCATCCCTCGAGCCAGAAGTTCACGGTCTTCCATCCGATCGATGTGTAGGTGTGGTTTATGTTCCATCCTGTGACCGTGGTCCCGTCCTCGAACATCCATTTGCACTCGTATGTCTGTCCGAACTCGTCGTAAACCGCATGACAATATAGGGTAACGTTGTATCCCTCCAGATCCGTGGTTTCCGGATATTCATCATGAATTGTGAAACCCCAGGTTTCCGGAGCCGGAATGCTCGGGGCAATGTACTTCAACGACAGGACGATCGAATCCTCGGCATACTGCCCGGTCTCATCCTCGACCCTGAATACAAGGGTGATCTCAACATCTTCAACAGGACCCGTTGATGTCTTCCAGATCATGGCATCATCTATCTGGAAGGTGAACCTTCCCGTGAGCTCGTTGAAGTCCCAATCCTCACCCTTTTCGAGTGAAGCATATGGAATTTGATCCGAAATTGGATCCACGCTTCCCAGTTCATCATCCATGTTGATCGAATACTTCAGGACATGTCCGGGATCGATGTCCGTGGCGATGGGTGTGAGGTCGATTTTCTCTCCCCTCTCCCATTCCGTCTTCCATCCGGACGGGAAAGCGATCTCCGGCGGGTCCTCCACGTTCAACACATCGAAATGGAGGTGAAGCTCGACCCGGTTTCCCTGGCCTCCGTCCGAGACCTCGACAACAACGATCTCATTTCCTCTCTTGGCATCCTCGTTGTCCGGGACCATGGTGACCTCTCCTGTATTGGCATCGACCTCAACCCGCCCCCTCCAGTTATCGGAAAGTGTCTCCAGATAGGAATATGTCAAAGCGACGTTCTCGTCCTCGTTATCCATATCCACCGCATTTATCCGGACCTCCGTTTCCTCATCCTCGTTGATCCTGTAAAGCTCATCGAGCCTGAACATGGGTTTATACGGGTCCGTATTATCAACGTCGTATTTCGTCCCGTCAATTGTCACGGACTTAACCAGGGGCGGGTCGTTGACGGCTTCAACCGTGATGATCACATCCGCCGTTACATTGGAGTGCTCGTCGGCCCCCCTGAACCTGATCATCTCCATCCCGTTCTGGTTTGGGAGCGGAGTGATCGAGGCGAACCAGGATCCGAATTCGTCCTGCTCCACCGAGATCTCAAGCAGTTCCGAGATCCATGCACCCCCCCACTCCTCTTCTTCCGGGTCCCAGACCTCGAAGAGAATGAAAGAACCCTCCGGATCGACGAACGGGCCCCCGTCCCTGGAACCGAGGAAATACTGAAGCTCCAGATCATCCTCCATCACATCGATCTCGAGTTCGCTGATGGGATTGATGAAAACCGGCTCGTCGTCCCAGACATGGAGGGTGTCGTTGTAGTAAATGTTCCCTGTTCCCATGGAAACCCTGATGGATTCGACAGGTATCCTGTCCGATGCGTTCACCATGACAACATGGGGGTAAGGCTCGTCATCTATCTCCTCCCCCGTCAACATGATGGAATAATCCTTGCCATCGGTATAGTCCGTGTCGCCGGTGTCGGCTTCGTGGACCGTCATATCGATGACGTTCTCATCCGGGGTGCCCGGGTCCAATACGAGATCTAGTTCATCGGGGGGATCGTTGTCCTCATCGGTGTAGGTAATTTCGAAGGTGAACTGAGAATCGAGATTTCCTCCGGTCTCTTCCCCCTCCCAGTCGGAGCTTATTTTCAGTTCCGAAAGGGCCGGTGCATTGTTGGGAAGCTCCTCCACGATATTGATGTCCATGGTATAATTGTTCCATGACGTATCGGGGGAATAGTAATAGAACCCCTGTATCTCGTCATTGTCTATCACGACCATCACGGGTTCCATTACGAGTCCGATGTAGACCTCTCTCTGCAGGTTCTCCAGGGAGCGACTCCTGTACGTGAATGAAAGGTTCTGCTCCGCATTGCTCACGAATCTCCCGCCTTCAAGAAAGAAGGTCAAAATAACATAATCATAGGTCCACCCGTCATCATCCGTATTCCACAACTCATCCTCGCCCGGGGTCCTCCAGACTATGAACGTCCATATCCAGTTGTCCATGTGGAGGTTGCCATCGATGTACCCGTATCCAACATGCCTGTCCATTGTGAAGGTGATGTTCCAGAGCTTTTCCGGATCGGACCCTTCCATCCTGTACCAGTCCACCTGGTTGAACCTTGAATTGAGGTGTTTGGTATCCGTTCCCGAATAGGGTTCAGCATCCTCGAAGGAATTGGAGCCCTGGTCCGTGTCCTCCTGCCTGCCTGTATCGATCTTGAGCGTGTACTTCACCGTGAAGGCGTCCCGGGTCAACTGCTGGGAGGCCACGTAGAAATCAAGGGATATCCCTATGAAATACCAGCCCACCTCGGTGTACCCGTTGGCAAAACCGTCCGGGTCGGGGTCCCCCTCCGAATTCACAGGTGTAACAAAAGGTGTTGTCCAGTTCATACCCGGATACAGTGCATTGTCCCCGTCCCAGACCCAGCCGTCGGTGTCATCCTGGTCGTCGAACCATAGATCCGAATTCCCCATATCAACCAGACCGGCCCATGGGTCGAAATAGAGAAGACTGATGGTCAGGAAATCTCCGAAATCCTCACCCAGAGCGTCATTGACCACGGATATCTCGAAGAGATCCACATACCCATCGTTACCATCCGTATAGCTCAACAGCTCCACCGAGATGTTCCTCACACCGTTCATCGCATTTGGCGACTCATCGATATCCTCCACCTTCACCTTGTACCAGTCCCTCCAATCGGGGGACCCCCCCGTATCGGGATCGTATTTGAGTGTGCCATCGATGGTTTCCACCTCATTTTGGACCAGGGAGCCATTGGCAAGATCATGCTGGTCCGCCTCCCCTTCCGCATCGGAGGCCCTGGTTGGCTCCTCACAGTTGAAGAAGGTCGAAAGCCCGCTTTTTGGCGTTTTATAGGGGCTTCCGGTTTGGGACATGCTCCCGGTATGCGGTTCGAAACTTGCATCTTCCACACCCTCAAAAATAAGTGGGGAAGCACCCAAAATACCGGACACTTCCCCGGGGTTCAAAGGGTGGATGGAGGCGCTCCCGTCTCCTTCGGGGTTCAGACAAGGGTCTGCCGTATCCTCCGCTTCGCTCGCAGAGGCGATGATCGAAATGTATGAAAGAACCAGCAGGAACAAGACCGTCCAGGCGCGCAGGCTACTCTCCATTTTTTGATCCCTCCTGAAAATAAAATTGATCCGGGTTGTTTATAATGTTGACCGACCCATCGGTCCGTGGATATGTCATGACATATCGAAACATCCACCTCTCCATTTCGGGGAATGACCGGACTCAGGGAGAGCCATTTTTATCTTCGAACCGGACCTCCTTCTCGATCACGAAGGAGCCGACATAATCACAGTTCTTGCAGTGATACTTGTATCCGGTAAGAAAACCGGTCTCGTAATAGAGCTCCGTGCCCATGCATTCCGGGCACTGGTGTACTATCATCCTTCCCTTCCTACCTGGCTTCCTGCTGAGCTCTGTCCCTATCTCCCTCGCCTCTTTCTCGTCGATGAGGTCCTCCCCCCTTGTCACACCCGCTCTTCCGGAGGGTCCGCGCTTCTCCGCCTTCATCTTCGGAATTGTCAATTTTGAGATCTGATAGTAGAGCTTCGAGAGATCGTCACTGTCCCCGAAAAGCTCGATCTCACCGTCCCCTGATGCCAGAATGAGGCAGGGGTCCTCTTTCCCGTACTTTGAGAATACGAAAAGGAAACCGGTCATGACCACAAGCAGTCCGATCCCTCCGCTTAATAGCTGGGTATAGGATGTCTCGTGGTAATATTTAGGGCCCCATTCGGCCGAGATCAGCAGGTCGCCCGCCGAGATGCCGCCTGTGAAGGTCACGGTAATGTAGGTTCCCCTGTCGGAATCGGAACTGGCCGATTGTATGTTCCTGGCATTCCCGAGAACCTGGCTCGAGACCTCCATGTCCATGGTCTTGGGCCCCGAAAATACGCCCCCGCTGAACGGATGCGGGAGGGGCAGGTCGACCTCCTCCGAGACCATGTTGTCATCCCCGAGACGGACCATGCTGACACCGGAGATGTAGAACTCATCGTTGGTGCTTATCATGAAACGAAATTGACTTATTCCCCTCGTCATCAGATCGTCCGCGGACCCGAACCACATAAGGTGAAGGACGACCTGTCCCGGGACCTCCCCCGGAAAGGTTACGGATTCGGGTAACGTGATCCTGTCCCTTCTTCCATCATCGTTGTAGATGATCCGGTTCTCAAGGTTAAGGAAATATCCGGAGGGACCGGTGACGAAGACAGGGGAAGTGACCCCCGATGAGCCGGTATTAAACCCAACCTCGCTTGATCCGTCCAGTTCCTTGTAGGGCTCCCCCTCATCATCCGCTGTCAGGATGAAGTTGGCCGATGCATAAACCACCACACCGATGATCAAAACCATTACAAGATAGACAATGAACTGGAAGGTATTTCCCTTTCTCTTCCGGGTGAGTGAAGCGGATGTGACATCTACAGCTTCACGGTCAACGGTCACTTTACCGCCCTTGACCGAAACCCGGACCTCGCTACCGTCCAGGGACATGTTGAAGGTGGTCTTCACGGTTCGTCCGCCTCCTCGTATATCGTCAGGGTGTTAGGGAAGTCATCAGTATATTCCCTTTCCCCCGCACCACTTCCGACAGGTTTTCCCGGAATCATGGCGCGGTCCCCCCCTTCCTCGTCGTTAAGCCATATCTCCACGAGAGATCTCGCCGCCGCGACACCGGTGGGTGTTGCAAGCTCCCCTTCTACCGGCCCGACATTGGCCGGGAGGCCCCTGAGCATGTGTCGAACGGCGGGAACCGGGATGTCGTATGCACCGTGGGCGGTGGAGATCATTCCCTTTCCGAGAGAGATAGGGGTTCCCCTGACCCAGTATCCGTCCACCTCCAGCATATCATACAGGTACGCTATCCCCACAACATCAACAAGGGTATCCGGTGTCCCGGCCTCGTGAAGGTGCACCTGCATGGGCCCCGGCTCGTTGTGAACGACCGCCTCGGCCTCGAGTATGGTACCGAGTATCCTTCTTGCAAGCTTCCTGGATCTATCGGTGGAGCCCATGACCGTCAGGGCCTCCTCGAGATGGGACATCATCTCCTTTCCTGAGCTTGTATCTTTTTTCAGCAGGTCCCATTCGACCTCCAGCCTTCTTGCCTTCCTCCCTCCCCGGTCGGTCTCAGAGCTATTGATCCTGGTGGGGCTCTGAACGGATGCCGCTCTGGATAGGTTCGACAGGAATCCGGATACGTCATGATCCCTGCCGTACCAGTCAAGAAGGGCCCCGAGGATCATATCGCCCGACACACCGCATCTCAGGTCAAGGGTCAGGCGCATCTATCTCCTCCCTCTGCTTGTTCTATCTTTTTTCATGGATGTGCGGGCCTTCTTCTTCCCTCCTGAATATATCACATACACAATGAATGCCATAATGATCACCACTCCGCCGGCAACCACCCACCTCCATGCATCGGACGGGTCATCGGCTTCCTGCAGGTGGCTGTATTTGGAATATGGAAGCTGGAAATGTGAGTGATACCCGAGATATCCACAGTAAACTGTAAGTGTGGTATCCAGATCATCAAGCCTTGAGAGAGTCACCTGTATCCTGCCGCCCTTCTCGCCATCGAACTTCCTCAGGGAGTCCACATCGACATCGACCTTCCCTTCCATGGTGTACCTGTTGTTATCGGAATCACCCGTTATCTCGAAGGCAATGTCACGGTCCCATTTCCCATCGTGGTCGTAGTCCAGTTCGATCAGGATACCAAGGATATACCGGATATCCGATATATCGGAAGGTCTCACAGAGGAGATCGTGAAACTGTAGGTCATCTCAAGCGTCCTGTTGGGTTCGAACTGAAGGAAGTTCGATTCGGCAGCCTCCGGATACCGCATGTAGAAATGATCCGTTTCTGTCCCCTTTCTGGTAAGGGTCTCCCTGTAGGCGATGTCATCTCTGCTCTCGTCATCGTATCCGTCCCCGGGAGGGTGAAAAAAGAGATATGTCCTGTCCTCCAAAGTCGACCGCCTCAGGTAAAGATGGAGGGGGTCCCCGACAGGAACACCGGCGGAGGCCTGTGAAGCTGTCATGGGCACGGTCGAAATGGATGATATAAGGCAGATCACCACAAGCAGATCGGTTACCCCTTTCATCTGATACACTCCTTAATGGGTATCAAGGACCCGCTTCTGTCCCTGTGCAACTTCCCGAATTCCTCAAGGTCCAAGACCTCCTCGAGTGAGAAAACGGGGCCGTCCATGCAGACCCTTTTTCCGGACATGGAGCAGGAGTCGCAGAGACCCAGACCGCACTTCATGAACCGCTCCAGGGAGAACTGGCCTCCCACGCCGTACCTTTCCAACACATCGAGTACGGCTGTCATCATGACCTCGGGCCCGCATGTGAAGATGATCGTCCTTGCTCTCTGGTCCTCCGTGAGGGCGGAAAGCTCCTTATCGAGGAGCTCGGTGACGAAGCCACCGTGCCCGAAGCTTCCGTCATCGGTGGAGAAAAGCACCCTTGTCGAATTGCGCTGCCATCTCTCCTTGAATAGCATCAGTCCTTGATCCCGGGCCCCAACCAGGTTGATGGTCTCGAAACCATTTCTTCCTGCCCACTCCATCGGGAGGATGGTGGAAGCTCCCCCTACCCCCCCCGAAACCCCGATTATCCGGTCCACATCCGCTTTTTCCGGAAGGGTGAATCCGTTCCCGTAGGGGCCCCTTATCCCGATCCGGTCGCCTTCCCGAAGAGAGCAGAGGGCTTGTGTTGCCTCCCCTATGTTCTGGACGGTGATCCCCAGAAGCAACGGGTCCTCTTCGAGGTAAGAAAGGGACATGGGGACCTCATCGATCCCGGGGACCCATACCATCATGAACTGTCCTGGAACGAGGGAATTCCACCTGCTCCTGTTCAGGGAGGAGAACATTACAGATGAGATGGCAGAGGATTCCCTTCGGACCTCCCGGACCCTTACCATCTCCATCATCCCGGGGGACCTCATTCCACCACCTCTGCGGCGATACCACGGATCTCGTCTATCGAGGAGTATCCCTCCTCCTCCATGAAGCATGTGATACCCTGAAGGATATCGGAGAATACCCCGAGATTGGACCAGGAGATACAGGTCCCGATCTGGACTGCGGACGAACCGGCCATGATGTATTCAAGCACATCCTCGAAGTTCGATATCCCTCCCACGCCTATAACGGGGATCTCGATCTCCCCCGATGAACAGATCCGGTAAACGCATCTGACACCGACCGGCCTGATGGCGGGACCGGAAAGACCTCCCGTTATATTCGTCAGGATGGGTCTTCCGGTTCTGATATCAATTTTCATTGCGGGCATCGTATTGATCGCCGTGAGTCCGTCCGCACCGGCCTCCTGGGCCGCAAGAGCGAGCTCCAGTATGTCAGAGGTTGCAGGCGTCAATTTGAAGAATACGGGGATGTCGAGAGACGACCTGACGGTCCGTACGAGTTCGTCTATGACCTCCGGGTCCTGCCCGAACTGCAGCCCGAGACCCCTGGCATTCGGGCACGAGCCGTTTATCTCCACCGCATCCACCCCAAGGTCCGAAACTGCCCTGGCAGCCTCCCCGTACTCGTCGATGGTGGAGCCGAACACGGAACCCAGAACTGGTGCTCTGCCATCGGTGAGTCTACGGAATTTTGCTATCTCCTCACCATAACCCTGAATGCCGGGATTGGGCAGGCCCATGGCGTTGATCATTCCGAATGGAAGCTCGACCACGCAGGGATTCGGGTGCCCCTCCCTTCTCTCAAGGCTCAGGGATTTCGTCACAACTCCACCGGCACCCATCTTGACCGCCGCAGCCATCGAAGCTCCGGTCTCATCTGCGATACCCGATGCCAGGAGCAGGGGGTTCGGGAAACGGATACCCGCGATATTCACCTCAAGGTCTGGCCTCTCCATTTTTACCGACTGACCCATAATGGTGTATATATTTTAGGATTTGTGTTGACATCCGCGGGACCATATCCTCAAAGAGCCCATATTATTAACCGGCATAACTTCATCATGGATGGAGGAAGGAAATCGGTTTCGGGACCGGTGATGTTCAACTCCATGGGGTAGAAAATGATGGGATTCACCGCAATGGAGCATCCGGTCGTCAGGATATTCACATGCGGCCCCTCGATATATGCCAGACCACACATCGGAAATTACAGGACCTTCCTCTTCGAGGACATACTGGTGAGGTATCTTGGTTTCAAGGGCTACGTAGTGGAGAGGGCAATGAACCTGACGGATGTGGAGGACAGGGCCATAGATCTCTCCGTGAAGAAGGGATCGGCCCCCCGTGCCCTGGATCTGGTTTCCTCCATCGTCTCCGATTTCGAGATGAGTATGGACCGGGACCTTGATGTGAAGGGAGCCTTCGATGGTCTATCGAAGACCATCCATGGACTGGAGCGATACAAATCCCGGGGCGAACTCACGGGAGAGGACGCTTTGAGGGCCATTGAGGAGGTTAAAAGATCGGATTCGGTCCTTCGTTTCATTTTTCCCTCCGGAGAGTAGAATTTATTAGCTTCAAAATGCTCAAGGTCTTTCCACCGTCAGGAGGAGCAGGTTATGAAACTGAAAAAGTTCCTGTGGACCACATTGATCGGCGGCCTTGGTGTCCTGCTGCCGATAGTGATCATGGGCTGGGTTTTCTACTGGCTATACACCGTGATCGTGAATATGGTGAGACCGCTTTCGGAGCCCGTCTCCGACCTGATAGGTCTGGATCTGCCCTTGATGGACGTTATCGTCCTTGCCGTGATGATCACGGGGTGCTTTCTTCTGGGGCTTTTGATAAGGACCCGGATCGGCAACTTCTTCCAGAGGCAGGTGGAGCATAATTTCCTCAGAAAGATCCCGGGCTACACCGTAACAAAGGAGGTCATACTGCACTTTTCCGGAGAGGAGGAGACACCGTTCTCGTCGGTGGTCCTCGTCAAACCCTTCGGGAACGACACGCTCATGACCGGGTTCGTCACCGACAGGAACCCCACAAGTCCCTACACGACCGTGTTCGTTCCCACGGGTCCGAACCCGACATCCGGCAACATCTACCACGTCAGGAACGAGAACATATCGGACCTGAAGGTGAAGGTGGAGCTCGGTATAAAGACCGTTATCGGTTGCGGTGCGGGCTCCAAGGTGCTTTTAAAGGACTGTGGTACGATCCAGGGGTGATCTCATGAGCGGAAAGGAGATCAACGGAGTGGAGATAAGAAAAGCATCCATTGACGACATAGCGAAACTTGCGGCTTACAGGGTCGGGCACCTGGACGAGCTCTTCGATCACACAGAGGACGAGGACTCGATGATCCTTATGGATCGGATGAAGGGGTTCCTGGAAAAACATTTCGAAAGTGGTGACATGCTCTGCTACCTGGCACTCTCGTCCGGCAATATCGTGGGCTCGGCCTGCATGATGGTAAGGGAGACACCGCCTGTATACGATCTGTTCGACAACGGGAAACTTGGCTATCTGATGAATATACACACATCCGGGGAATTCACCGGTCAGGGGATAACGAAGGAGCTTGTTGAGAGGGTCATTTCAGAGGCCCGCGGGTCGGGGATCGAATACATTCACCTGCACTGCAACGATGACAGGACCCGCTTCTATTCGAAGCTCGGGTTCAGCGAGGTGTTGGCCCATGAGATGAAGATGGAGCTTAACCGATCATGAAAGTTCACGGGATAAAACCGGATATGGAACCGAGCGGGCACCGATCCAGCACTGTAACCCACGCCAATGGCCATATCGATCCTCGTATGTGACCGGACCTCCCCCATGATGAGGAATATCTCCATGAGATAAATATAAACTTCAATGCATTCATCTGTTCGAATGGACAGGTTCAGAACTTACGGAAACCCTCCTTTTGAAACCATACTTCTCCACGGGGGCCCGGGTGCTCCGGGGGAGATGGCACCGGTTGCCAGAGTGCTTTCGGAGACCCGGGGGGTCATAGAGCATCTCCAGTCCTCGAACTCCATTGATGGACAGGTCCTGGAGCTAAGCGAGATCATTGAAGGTCAATTGAAGACCCCCTGCACGATCGTTGGCTGGTCCTGGGGGGCCTGGCTCGGTATCATCTTCACGGCAGGATACCGGGAACTCGTCCGTAAGCTGATACTCGTCGGCTGCGGGCCCCTGGAAGAGAAGTATGCCCTGAAGATGCTCGAGACAAGGCTCGAGAGGCTCGACCCCGGGGGAAGAAGGGATCTGATGCTTACCCTCGGGGCAATGAACGACCCCTCCAAGGGGGACAGAAACGATCTGCTTGAACATCTCGGCAGTCTTGTTTCCTTGACCGATTCCTTCGAGGCCCTGCCCCATGAGGATCAGGTGCTGGAATACAGCTTCGATATATTCGACCGGGTGAGCGGGGAGGCGGGAAAAATGAGAAGGTCGGGAGAACTGCTGCAGCTTTGCGGGCTCATAGAATGTCCCGTGACGGTAATCCACGGGGAACACGACCCGCACCCCTTTCAGGGTGTGAAGGAGCCGTTATCCGGAGTGCTTCCTGATGTAAGGTTCCATCTGCTTGAAAGATGCGGACACTGTCCGTGGTACGAGAAGAACGCAGGAGATGAGTTCTTCACAATACTGGAAAAGGAGATACCCTGAAGCGGGAAGTCTTCAGGCTCTCTGCTTTGCCATCAGGTCCTCCTTCGCGGACCTGATTATGAATTCGAGCCTGTTGTAGAGATTCACCTCCGAACTCCCGGGGTCCATATCCAGATATAGAACGTTCAGGTCCGGGTATTTCTTCTTCAGCGCTTTTTCAACTCCCTTTCCGATTATGTGGTTCGATATGCAGCCGAAGGGCTGAACGCATACAACATTGTGTACGTCCTCCTCCGCGAAAGCTCCTATCTCCGCAGGGATCAACCAGCCCTCACCAAACTGGTCGACCAGGTTCACGACGTTTTTCGCGTTGTTCGCCAGGGCCCCGATGTAATGTGATCTGCGGTGGTGTTTGAACATCCTTCTGACCCTCTCGAACCTGCCAATATGGTATCTGACATACCATTCCTCGGGGTAGGATAGATAGTATCTCATACCCCGCGGATGTGTGTTCTCGTTGATATGGAACCTTTCGTTGAGAAAGTACTGGGCAAAGAAATCGAACATTGGCGGAACGATCACCTCGATGCCGTTTCGCACCATCCAGTCCACCACGAAGAAATTACCGAAGGAATTGTATTTCACGTATATTTCGCCGACATAGCCTACCCGGGGATACTCCCTGTTATCGGTCTCCACCTGGTTGAACTCGAAGACGGCCCGATCGAGAAGGTCGACGAGACGCCCCTCCTGGCCTCTCTCCAGGACCTCTCGTCCAATGTCCATGTACTTGTCAGCAAGCCTGTCCGCCTCTCCATGGTTCACCTCCCTGACGGCCGTGGAGTAGTACATTGTCATAATGGAGTCACCATAGAGTATACCCTGGAGCCCCATCTTGAGGAGTTTTGGCATGTTGTACGTCATTCCCGGCTGGTGGTTCAACGGAAGGGATGATGTCGTTATCGTTATTACCGGAATGTTCTCGAACCCCGCGGAGACAAGTGCTTTCTGGAGAAGTGAGAGATAACTCGAAGCCCTGCACTGCCCACCGGTCTGGGTGATGCCGACCGCAACCTTGTCGGGATCGTATTTCCCCGAAAGAAGAGCCTTCAGAATATCCCCGATGACAATGATTGCGGGATAGCAGATCTCGTTGTTGCAGTACTTCAAACCGATCTCGACCGATCCCCTGTCCGGCTCCGGAAGTATCTCCAGGATGTAACCCTGATACCTGAAAGCCGCTATCAGGAGGGGGGATGTGAACCTCGAGAAGAAGGGGGCGAGTATCGTCCTTTTCCGGTCCTCGGGCATGAAGGGAGGGGTTACCTTTCTCTTTATCGGGCTGAACCTCTTCCCGAGACCCCTCATCTCGAGAGATTCCATCATGGACCTCAATCTGAGCCTGATCGATCCGGGGCTTGATACCTCGTCTATTCTGATCAGGGTGTGATTTTTTCCGGATTCGGCGAGAATTGTCCTCACCTCATCGCAGACGAGGGCATCGGGTCCGCATCCGAATGAATTGAGCTGCACAACCTCGACGTTGTCCTGTCCCCTTGCCCACTGAACAGCCTTGTAGACCCTGTTCGGATACTGCCACTGGGTCAGAACCCCCACACCCTTCATGGAGCGGTCACTGAGGGGTACGGAATCCTCGGTGATCACATCCACTCCGAGATTCGCTATCATCTCGGTCAACTTGTGGTTTATCATGTGATCGATGTGATAGGGTCGCCCGACGAGCAGTACCACCAGACGCTCATCCCCTCTTGCCTCCTCAAGGATGTCATTTGCTTCCCTTTTCACCTCGTCCTTGTATTCCTTCTGTGCGATGAGGGCTTTGTCGAAAGCCCTTTTGAAAACATCCTTTGAAACCCCGAGACCCGAAAGATACCTCCAGCACGCCTGCTTCAGAAGCTTCAGGCTTCGGAAGGTAACGGAGGGAGAATCCAGGGGTATCCCGAACTTCCGCTCGGTATCGACAGCGCTTCTCACGACATCGGGATAACCCGATACAACGGGGCAGTTGAAGGTGTTGAGCTGTCCTTCGAACTCCTCCTTCTCGTATACGACCATCGGAAAAAATATCCTGTCAACATCCATGCTGGCCAGGGCTTTGATGTGCCCGTTGACCAGTTTGGCGGGGAAGCAGATGTTCTCCGACATGATGTTCTGGGACCCCAATTCGGATATCCGGGAGGTCGAAGGAGGGGACAGAACGATCTCGAAACCGGATCCAACAAGCAGCGAGTTCCAGAAGGGATAGTTCTCGAACAAATTCAGGACCCGGGGGATGCCTATCCTTGAAATTGGTTTCCCTTTCGGTCTCGTTTCCCTTCCGAAAAGGAGCTCGAGCTTCCGATCCGGAAGGTTCCTGCCCTTTCTTGTCTCCTTTCCCCTGTTGGAAAATACCTTCTCGCACTTGTTGCCGGTATAGAATATCTTACCGTTGCCGAAGATCAGCTTCGTGACGGTGCAATTGTTCTGGCACCCCTGGCATTTGACATACTCCGCACTGTTGTCCGTGGCCCTTGTCAGGTTCCTCAACCCTATGAATGCAGAAGATGATGCACATTCTCCGTAATGGTCCATCGCGGTCAGTGCGGCCCCGTAGGCGCCCATGAGCTCAGGAGAATCGGAGCATATCACCTCGGTGCCGAGGATCAGCTCCAGTGCCCTGTGCACGGCCGGATTCCTGAAGGTCCCCCCCTGTACCACTATCCTGTCCCCCAGCACTTCGGTGTCCTTGATCTTGAGTACCTTGTAGAGGCAGTTCTTCACCACGGAGAAGGCAAGACCGGCCGAAATATCATTGATGGTGGCACCCTCCCTCAGGGCCTGCTTGACCCTGGAGTTCATGAAGACGGTGCATCTCGTACCGAGATCGTAGGGCTGCCTTGCCGAGCATGCCTCCAGGGCGAATTGCTCCACACCAACCCCCAGGTTGTTTGCGAACGTCTCGATGAACGAGCCGCATCCGGATGAGCAGGCCTCGTTGATCTCGATATCGTTTATGATCCCTCCGTGTATGAAGATAGCCTTCATGTCCTGACCGCCGATATCCAGGATGAAGCTCACATCCTCGAGGAATTCCCTGGCTGCCCTGAAATGAGCGAGGGTCTCGACCATTCCGATGTCAAGACCGTATGCGGCTTTGATCAGGTCCTCCCCGTATCCCGTAACGGAAGTGCCCGCGATGTTTGGCTCGACATCGTCTTTTTCGGCTTCCTCCAGGAGTCCTTCAAGGCCCTTCCTAACCGCTCCTATCGGGTCCCCGTGATTGTTGGAATAATACCTGTAGGCGATGCTACCCTCCTCGTCGATCAATACAACCTTGGTCGTGGTGGACCCGGAGTCTATTCCCAGAAATGATCTCTTCTTCTTGAGGTCCGCCATGGAGGAGGTCCGGGAAATGGGTGTCATCCTCCTTGATCCCCACTCCCTGAACTCCTCTTCATCAACGAACAGCGGGTCAAGCCTGTTTCCGAGAAACTCGTTCGTGGTTATCGTCCTCGAAAGGACCGTTTCGAGACCGGAAAGTGTTGTATCCCGCCTGTTGACGTCATCGTAAAGCGCAGTTCCGATGGCCGGGATGAGCTCGGGATGCTCGGGATCTCTGATCTGGTCGCGGTTCAGTTCCAGGACCTTCATGTAGCTTCTCTTCAACTCCGGCAGAAATGTGAAGGGGCCCCCGCAGAAAAGCACTTTCGGCAGGGGGTCATAACCCCTGGACAGCGTCGATACGGTCTGGAGTGCCACGGCGTGGAATACAGATGCAGCGATGTCTTCCTTTGATATCTTCCTCGCCATGAGGTTCTGAACATCGGTCTTTGCAAAGACACCGCATCTGGATGCCATCGAATGGACCGATGCGCTTCTTTTTACCATTTCATCCAGTTCGGATATATCCACGTTGAGAAGTGTTGCCATCTGATCTATGAAGGCCCCGGTACCTCCCGCACAGTTGCCGTTCATGCGGATGTCGACCCTCATCTTCTCATCGAAGAATATCATCTTCGAATCCTCGCCGCCCACATCGATAAGGGTTCTGACATCAGGATAGAGCCTTCTTACCGTCTCGGCAGCCGCAACAACCTCCTGCACGAATGGAAGGTCATATCTCTCTGCCACCCCGAATCCTGCGGAACCGGTGATGGAAAGGGAAACACTTACATCGCCGAGGCTTCCCCTGGCATCCTCGATCATTGATCGAAGGGTGTTGGAAACCCGGGCGTTGTGTCTTTTATAATCCTGATAGACGATATCGTTCCCCGGTCCGAGAACCACCATCTTTGCAGTTGTCGAACCCAGGTCTATACCCAGTCTGTGTGTCACGGTTCTTGCCCCTTTCAAAAAATGGAAGACCCGTGAACACAAAATAAGAACCGTTTATAGTTTTTTTGGTCATCAAAACACCATACGCAAACCACGTCCGATCGCGAGGAGATGCGAAAAAATGGACAAATGATTTATCCCCCTATAACCTTTCAGAGGGGGGATACGGATGAAAAGGTACAGAAGGATACTTGTTCCGGTTGATGGTTCCGAACTGTCACATGATGCCTTCGAGCAGGCTGTCGAGCTTGCAAAGCTCGTCGGATCGAGGATAACGGTGCTCCACGTGATCGAGCAGTATGTCATGGACCATACCATGGTGGAGGGGCAGGACCTCATCGCAGCCGTCAATCTCGTCCAGACGGAGACAAGAGAGCAGGCCAAAAAAATGCTCGATGATTACAAGACCATAGGCGAGAAGGAGGGGGTGGAGGTCAGACTCGCCGTGAAGGAAGGGCCGGTTGCCACGGAGATCGTGGAAATGAGCAAGGGTTTTGACCTGATAATAATAGGCTCCCACGGGAAGGGCCGCCTGACCACTTTCCTGATGGGAAGTGTGGCGGAAAGGGTATCAAGGCATGCCCACTGTCCCGTGATGCTAGTGAGAAAACTCCCCGAAGAGGAATGAAGGATAGCTGGCAGTATTAAAATAATAACAGCCTCCTTGTCGAACGGGTACGGAGCGGGTGCAGGTTCCATGGATGTCTTGGGTTGGTTTCAGCATTTCAGTCCTGTGGTCCAGGCGTTGTTCGGAACGCTCTTCACATGGGGGCTCACCGCCCTCGGAGCCGCTGCGGTCTTCTTCTTCAAAAGACCAAACAGGAAGCTTCTGGATTCCATGCTGGGTTTTGCCGGAGGTGTCATGATAGCGGCGAGCTTCTGGTCCCTTCTCGCTCCCGCCCTTGTAATGGCGGAGAACGACCCCATGCCGCCCTGGATGCCAGCTTACGTTCCCGCCGGGATCGGTTTCATGGGCGGGGGTTTGTTCCTGTGGGGAGTTGACAAGATACTCCCGCACATACATCCGGGGCTCAAGAGTGCAAGCCCTGAAGGCATCAAGACATCATGGCAGAGAAGTACCCTGCTGGTTCTTGCGATAACGCTTCACAATGCGCCTGAGGGGCTCGCGGTGGGGGTCGCTTTCGGCGCCGTTGCAGCCGGATATCCAAGTGCGACCCTCGCCGGAGCCGTGGCGCTGGCCATCGGGATAGGCATACAGAACTTTCCCGAGGGTTTCTCCGTGTCCGTACCCCTCAGGAGAGAAGGGGTGTCCCGACTGAGATCGTTCTGGTACGGGCAGCTCTCGGGTGTGGTCGAACCCATCGCAGGGGTCACGGGGGCCCTTCTTGTCGTTATCATGAAACCCCTTCTGCCCTACGCATTGGCCTTTGCAGCCGGAGCCATGATCTTCGTTGTGGTGGAAGAGGTCATCCCCGAAGCAATGAGCGAGAGGAACACGGATCTGGCTGCGATGTCTGTCATGCTCGGATTTCTGGTGATGATGACGCTCGACGTCGCCCTGGGATGAATTTCGAACCGGATATGAATTGTTAGGGCCCCTGAATTATAATATCAATCTGTTCACTGTTCATGGAGAGAGGAAGTGCAAAACCGGTCGAGGGTAATGTGAAGACCACCCTCCTCAGGCTCACGGGTCCCATGATGCTTTCTCTGGTTTCCATGGTAGCCTTCAACATCGTTGATACTTTCTTCATCGGCATGCCCGGTGCCCGTGAGCTTGCAGCGATGAGCTTCACCTTCGCACCTGTATTCCTGCTTACATCCATTGCAATGGGGATCGGAACCGGAGGTACATCCGTTATCTCCAGGATCATAGGAGAGGGCAACACGAAAAATGTGAGGAGGCTGACCTCCGATACGATACTTCTCGGGGTAATCGTATCCATCATCACATCCATCATCGGCATACTGACGATCGAGCCCGTCTTCACCCTGCTTGGAGCCGCTCCCGATCTCCTGCCGCTCGTGAGGTCCTACATGATCATCTGGTACATCGGACTCCCCTTCGTGATCATCCCGATAATAGGGAACTCGATCATCAGGTCAACGGGGGACATGAAGACGCCGATGTGCATCATGCTCGTTGCCATTATCGTCAATTTCATCCTGGACCCATCCTGATCTTCGGTCCCGGACCCCTCCCCGCCCTCGGACTGGAGGGGGGTGCATGGGCTACCGCCGTAGCAAGGGGAGTGACGCTTCCCACGGCGGTTTACATTCTCAGTCACAAGGAGAAGATGCTGATCTTCGGAAGGCCGAAATTCAAGGAGATACTCTCCTCGTGGAGATCCATTCTTTACATAGGCCTCCCCGCGGCGTTGGTCAACATGCTTGCACCCATCAATACCGCGATAGTAACGATCATGGTGGCCAATCAGGGGGAGCTTGCGGTCGGTGGGTTCGGGGCCGCATCCAGGTGGAAGCGCTCCTGATAATGCCCCAGATCGCACTTGGAATTGCCATAATTCCGTTCATCGGCCAGAACATGGGGGCTGGTAGATGGGACAGGATAAGGGAGGGGGTGCATTTCTCCTTCAGGATAATGACGATCTACGGGTTTGCAGCCTTCATCCTGATGGCTCTCACAGCTCCCCTCACGGCCCTTATCTTCAACTCATCGGATCGTTCTCGTACATCTGGCTCGGAAGGGTTGTGAGGAAGAACGGTCATGAATTCAGCATATCGAGGTTCATATTGCCAGACTGCCAGGTGGACGATCTGGGGTCGAGGCTTTTCGAGAGACCGAAGGAATGCTAATGATGATGGTCAGCTTCTCAATTTTACGGGATCATATATCCTCTTTGTCGAACCCTTCGAGCCGATAACTGTTACCCCCGGCTCGGATGTGAGATGGATCTCCTCCTCACCATATTGGATCCTGAACCATGAGATCAATCCGTTCCTAATAAGAATCCCCTCCCACTCTATCAGGATGTCTCTTCTAGGATAGCGGACCTCCCTGATATCCCCCTTATGAGAGTGTAAAAGTATTATCTCATTTCTCTTGGAGATCAGCCAACCCGGGTCCCACCAGGGAAGCCATTTGATCAATTTGTGGAAGGTCGAACTGCTCACCGCATTGACCTGGTGGAAATAGTCCGGTACATCTTCAAGGTTATCCGTCCCAAAAAATTCCTGGAGTATCCTTCCTCGTTCCTTCTTTCGTTTCTTGAACATGATGATGGCGAAAATGTACATCGTCCAGGATACCGATAAAAATATTGTGAACTGCTTCAACAGACAGAGACATATCCGATCCATTTCCTTGACCTCTTTTCTTTTCCCGGGATATGATTCTTCCAAGGGTATAAAAATATGACCGTCTCATAAACGGGATCGATCGGCGGGATCTCAGATGCGGTAACATTTTCCCTCTGACCACCTTATTGTTCACCGTATCGATTCCAAACAGTTCTTCGCCATCAGATCCATTTTACCGGTTTTATGGGGCTTCGGCGATATATTTCAAACGCTCGATACCTATTATCCTACCTTTTTAGAAAATACCTATGATTTTATTTTTTGCGATCTCAATACTTTAAAAAATATTGAGATTGGTATCCTATCGATTAAGAAATGACCAAACTCGAAAATGTCAGGGTTGTATATCTTTATCAGGAGAAAAAGAAAAGAGCAGGAGGAAAAACTGAGGACATGATGTCGTTCATCAAAGTAGATCTTGATCTGTCCAAGAGGAGAACGAAATTCAATATAGTTATGATTTCCTGGGACAGATTATCAAGGTAATCGTGTGGAGGTTTTATGGCTTCCGCAAATTGACGGAACCGACAAAATAGAAGGGTGAGGAGAACAATGCCGTAAATGGACTTGGTAGGTTTGGTTGACCTGCGATACAACCTTGTTCCGATAAATATTAATAATCAACTTTAGGCTTGAATTGATCCGGGTAGTGAGAAAGATGATAAAAGGAATCAGGGCATTATTGTTTACAATATTATTATTTGGAAATATTTTGGGGTTTACAAATGACACTTCTGAGGGGAAGGATGCTCAACCGGCAGCAAATACTATTATCGTCGATCAAAATGGCAATGGAGATTATAACACCATTCGTGAAGCACTGGAAAATGCGGAATCAGGAGATACTATAAGGATCTGGAATGGAATATATGAAGAAAATATACTCATACAAAAATCGATAATAATTGTCGGAAATGGCACGGAAAAAACCTACATTGTTGAAAATAGTAATGAGTATACCATAAAAATATCTTCAACTAATGTATTTATATCTGATGTAAATATATCGAACTATGGAGATGAATACGGATATTATTGTATTGATTTGGAAAATGCCAAGAATGTTACACTAGTAAATTCTTCCATTGTTAACTGTTATATTGGAATTCATACATATAGAACTAACAATATAGTTATTGAGCACTGTAAATTATTGGAAAACCACAATCCTTTTTATTTCCATGGTCAATGTTCAGATTTCGACATTAATAATAATACCATGTTGAATAATTATTCTTGGGGATATGTGAACTTCGCTTTCAATCCTGATATTGTATTCAAAGATAATCGCATGTATAATGTTTCTTCAGATATGAATCGCGGTGACCATTTAACAAGCATGATATTTGACAACAACTCCATTAATGGAAGGCCAGTTTTATTAAAGATCGGTAGCGAAGATTACGATAATAAAATAGAATATTCTCAATATTTTTTCTATAAGTGTTCTAATATAAAAATCGAAGGAATAGTACTTGACAATATTCATCAAAGTATCAGTATATGGGATTGCGAAAATATTCAGATTTTTAACTCTTCAATATCTAATTCAAATATCTCCATAGATATATCGGGAAGTTCGAATATAACTATTTATAATAATTCATTCTATAATAATTATCGAGCTGTCTATGGTTGGTATGTTGACAATTCAACAATCGAAAATTGTTCTTTTTTCAATAATGAACGAGGTATTGATACTACATCATCAGAATTTATTCTAATAAAGAGGAACAAAGTTATTGACTCAAAATATATAGCAATTAGACAATATGGAAAAGAAGCAATCATTTCAGACAACTATTTTATAAAATGCAATAGTGGTGTTGAATTAAATTCAAAAAATTCTCTCGTTGAAAATAATAATTTCGAAACAATCAATAACTTTGGAATTTATAGTAATAATATTATAATAATCAACAATAATACCATCATTAATGCAACAAATGGTATTGAAATATTTTCTACAGATAACATACCAATAATAATTCAAAATACAGCAATAAGAAATTGTGAAACAGGAATAAAATCTTACTGTCATGGTTGTCTCATAAATAATGTATCAATATCAAATGCATCTTTGTATGGATTGGATTTAAGAAGAGTCGAATATGTGTCAAATTCTACTCTAATAAATTGCAGTAATATCGCATGTTATTTTAATGAAACTAAAAATTGCAGATTTTTTTCAAATATCATAAAAAATAACAGGATAGGAGTTTTTACAAGCGATACAGTTGACAATTACATATATCATAATTGGTTTCTATTTAATCAAAATACTGTTTTCGGAAATTCCCAATATGATAAATGGAATCGTCCGTTACCAATTGGTGGTAATTACTGGTCAGATTATATTGGTAAAGATGTGAAAAAAGGTTTTGCTCAAGATGAACCAGGATCGGATGGGTTCGGTGACACACCTTATATAGAAGGTCTGGTAAGAGATAATTATCCTATTTATATCGATATAATAAAGCCATATGCCTACGCTGGTTCTGATGTGACAATTGGACTTGGAACAATATATCATTTTGATTCAACCAACTCTCATGATGACCAATTCATAGAACGTTCCATCTGGGAATGGAATTACAGTGGAGAATATAAGCGGATCGAGCTCAAAGAATTTGACTTCAAATTTGATGAGATCGGGAAATATCTTGTGAATCTAACGGTCTTTGATTTTGCTGGTAACTTTGACAAAGATTCGATCAACATTACGGTAATTGATCAAGAAAGCCCTGTTGCTATTTCTCAGGGTAATATCACAATCAATCAGGGTGAGATTGCATATCTTAATGGCACATTATCCACTGATAATGATATCATTATTAATTATACCTGGACTATCTCCGAAATTGACGAATGGTATGTGACATTATACGGTCCTTCTCCTCAATTACCCTTGGAGAATCCAGTACAATATATATGTAATTTAAAAGTGACAGATCGTTCAGGAAATTCAGGATATGATTCATTTCTTATCAACGTAATGGATATAATTGATCCTATTGCTAATGCGGGAGATGATATTGAGATAGCTAATGGTGAAACAGCCCAATTCGATGGGTCTGGATGTATTGACAATTATGGATATTACTATAATTTTCATTATAATTGGACTTTTTTATATGCTAATGAAGAAATAATTCTAACGGGATATGATCCAACCTTCACTTTCGATATTCCAGGATATTATAATGTAACAATGACAGTATTCGATTGGCAAGGTAATTCTGACAAAGATTCCGTAATAGTTACAGTCGAGGATACCATTCCTCCCATTACCAGAATTACAGGGACCCTTACTGTTTTGGAAGGTGAATCCTTGTTTTTAAGCGGTCTAAGCTCGACAGATAATGGTAAGATTGTCAAGTATGTTTGGACTTTTAATGATACTGCCCCAATAAAAATTGAAAGCCCATCTCTTGAATATTGGTTCATCAGCAAAGGATTTATCGATGTTACCCTAACAGTTTTTGATCAATGGAACAATTCCCATTCTACGAAGGTTAGAGTGAAAATATTAGATTTCAATTCTCCAATAGCAAATGCTGGTGAAGATCGGACTGCAATTGTTGGCGAAACTGTATATTTTGATGGTTCTTGCTCAAGCGATGATGGCGCAATCATCAGATGGAGCTGGAGCTTCCAATACTCTGGAAGATATATACAACTCGAGGGAGAAAAAGTGAAATTTACCTTTGAAAGATCAGGAGAGTACAATATTCTCTTGACCATATATGATCAATCGAATAACACTGGTGAGGATAATGTCCTTATTACTGTGGTGGGATCGATCGACGATGATGAAACCGACGATGACATTATCGAAGATGATGATGATAATACCACGATCGACGATGATACTAATACTGACGAAGGATCGCCGTTAATATTCATTGTCTTTATCGTTGTTCTACTTCTTCTTTTCGTTCTTGTATTTGTCTGGTTCATATTATTGAGAAGAAAAACCAATAAACACCAGATAACAGATGAACAAGCAGATTTTTCAATGGATGGGATCGATGATCCTCACAGACCAGAGGAGGCTTCTCAACCCCCCTCTGCTCCAAGCGAATTCACCGAACATGTATCATTTGAGGTGGAAAATGAGCTGATAGATGAAGATTGCCCCATATATCAAGAAAAAGAAGAATGAAAAATCAGAATTACAGGAAAAGGATTGGTTTGCTCACACCCCCAAAAACGTGTTATTAAAGATTACCGGCGAGTTTTTCAGATGTTCAGCAAAGAGCACTCGTGCTGAACAATACACATAGTATCTTATCCTTACACAGGAATTATATCCAAATAGATTATTTTTTAACTA
>Ga0272441_10004164_pt1 | contig 26622 bp, 17 predicted proteins | sample SSMProp6N_FD_193582 | JGI IMG/M metagenome (GOLD analysis project Ga0272441, IMG submission 193582) | Marine sediment archaeal communities from Little Sippewissett salt marsh, Falmouth, MA, United States - SSM-Prop-6N | ecosystem: Environmental > Aquatic > Marine > Wetlands > Sediment ... | reverse complement strand
GCACGTTTCTGAAACGGGCCGCCGTGGGCGGCGGGGCGCTCGTCGCCGCCTCGTGCGGGGCGACGCAGCGGGCCGAGACCGCCGAGACCGGCGCCGCCCTCGTCGCTCCAGGGGCCAAACTCAAGCAACTCGCCGACGGCTTCAAGTTCACCGAAGGCCCCGCCGCCGACGCCCAGGGCAACGTCTACTTCACCGACCAGCCGAACGACCGCATCGTCAAGTGGTCCGTCGACGGCTCGTGCGAGACGTGGATGAAGCCGTGCGGCCGGTCGAACGGCCTGTACTTCGGCCCGGACGGCACCCTGTACGCCTGCGCCGACGCGAAGAACGAACTCTGGGCCATCCGCCCGGACAAGAAGGTCACCGTCCTCGTCAAGGACTACGAGGGGAAACTGCTGAACGGCCCGAACGACCTGTGGCTCCGTCCGGACGGCGGCCTGTACTTTACGGACCCGTTCTACAAGCGGTCGTACTGGGACCGCGGGCCGACCGAGCAGCCATGCCAGGGCGTCTACTACCTCTCGCCCGACCGCAAGCGCCTGGTGCGTGTGGTGGACGACCTCGTCCAGCCGAACGGCATCATCGGGGCGCCCGGCGGCAAGGCGGTGTACGTGGCCGACATCCGCGACAGAAAGACGTATCGCTACGCCGTCCATCCGAGCGGCGACCTGGGCGACCCGCACCTCGTCTGCGAGATGGGGTCCGACGGCATGACCGTCGACGAGCGCGGCAACGTGTACCTGACGGGCCGCGGCGTCACGGTCTTCAGCCCCAAGGGCGAGAAGATCCATCACATCGACGTGCCCGAGCGCTGGACCGCCAACGTCACCTTCGGCGGCAAGGACCGCCGGCTGCTCTTCATCACGGCGTCGAAGGCGGTGTACGGCCTGACGATGGCCGTGCGCGGGGCAGGGTGACGGCAGCTGCGAGCCGCGAGCCGCGAGCCACAGGCCATAAGCGACAAGCCGCAAGCAACAAGTCACGAAATCGTTGAGCCGTCGACCGAAGGTCGACGCGTAGTGGGGAGGCCTTGCCGGCGCGGCGACAGCGAACGACCGGCGGCCTGCGGCCGGCGGCTCAACGGGCGGGGTTGACCTTTTTCACGCCTCCGCGGCCGCGACGCGGTCGGCGAGGAAGCGGCCGGTGTAGGACGCCTCGGCCGCGGCGACGTCCTCAACGGGTCCCTCGGCGACGATGCGGCCGCCGCCCGCGCCGCCCTCGGGGCCCAGGTCCAGGATCCAGTCCGCCTGGCTGATGAAGTCCAGGTTGTGTTCCACCACCACGATGGAGTGCCCCGCGTGGACGAGCCGGTGGAACGTCTTCAGCAGGACCTGGACGTCGGCCATGTGCAGCCCCGTGGTCGGCTCGTCGAAGATGAAGAGGTACTGCTGACCCTTCTTGGGTGCGGCGAGGTAGGAGGCGAGTTTCAGCCGCTGGGCCTCCCCGCCCGACAGGCTGGCCGTGTTCTGCCCCAGGCGGATGTACCCGAGCCCGGTGTCGACGAGCGGTTGGAGGCGGCGGGTGATCCCGGCGTGGTCGGCAAAGTGGGCCATCGCCTCGTCGACGGTCATGTCGAGGATGTCGTCGATGTTCTTGCCGTTGACCCGCACGTCCAGGACCTTCTTCTTGAACCGTTTTCCGCCGCAGGCCTGGCAGACGACGGTGACGTCGGCCATGAAGTACATGTCGTAGGTCACGGTGCCGACGCCCTTGCACTCCTCGCAGCGTACGCCGGAGACGTTGAACGAGAAGTCCGCCGGGGTGATGCCGGCCACGCGGGCCCGCGGCGTGTCGGCCAGGAGGTTGCGGATCGGACCATACGCCTTGACATACGTCACCGGGTTCGACCGCGTGCTCTGCCCGATCGGCGAGGCGTCCACGAGGACGATGTCGTCGATGGCGTCGAGGCCCTCGACGGCGTCGCACTCGCCGACCTCGTCCACGGCCTCGCCGATCTCCTGCTTGAACTGGCCGTACAGGCAGTCGTGGACGAGCGTCGTCTTGCCGGACCCCGAGACGCCCGTCACGCAGCAGAGGACGCCGAGCGGGACGCGGACGTCGAGGCCCCGGAGGTTGTGCCGGCGGGCGCCCGTCAGGGTGATCCACCCCGCCGGCGACCGTCCGTAGGGCGAGACGGCCCGGTCGGCGTGGGTGGCCATCCAGCGGGCCGTCAGGCTCTCCTCGCAGTCGGCCAGACCCTCGGCCGGGCCCTGGTAGATGACCTCGCCGCCCGCCTCGCCGGCCCCGGGGCCGAGGTCGATCACGTGGTCCGCCGCCGCGATCACCTCCGGGTCGTGCTCCACGACGACGACGGTGTTGCCCTTTTCGATGAGACTCCGCAGGATGCCGATGAGGCGGTGCGTGTCGCGGGCGTGGAGGCCGACGGTCGGCTCGTCCAGGACGTACAGCGTGTTCGTCAGGCTGGAGCCGAGGGCGGAGGCCAAGTTGATCCGCTGGGCCTCGCCGCCCGAGAGCGTGCGCGTCTGGCGGTCGAGCGTCAGGTACTCAAGACCCACGTCGTCGAGGTAGGCCAGGCGCGCCCGGATCTCCCGCAGGACGATCGCGACCTGCTCCGCCTCTTCGGGCGGAAGGACGAGGGCGTCGAACCACGCCCTCAGGTCCGCCACCGCCATGAAGCACAGGTCGGCAATCGTCGCCCCGCCCACGCGGACGTTCAGGGCCTCGGGCCTCAAGCGCTTGCCCCCGCACGCCGGGCAGGCGTAATAGCCGCGGTACCGGGCGATCATGACCCGCACGTGGACCTTGTACCGCTTCGTCTCGAGCCAGTCGAAGAAGCCGCGGATGCCCGGCCAGTCCTCCTCGTCGTGCTCGTCGCCCTCCCAGAGGTACCGGCGGGCGGCGTCGGAGAGGTCCATGTACGGCACGTCGGTGCGGATGCTGCGCGCGTGGCAGGCCCGCCGGCACGCCCGATGCAGATGCTTGTACGCGGGGGTCTGCCAGCAGGTGATGGCCCCGTTGTCGATGCTCTTGCGGGGGTCGGGGACGATCTTCTGCGGGTCCAGGCCGCTGATGCGGCCGAAGCCCTCGCACTCCGGGCACGCCCCGACGGCGCTGTTGAACGAGAAGAGTTGCGGGTCGGGCTCCGGGAACTCCCGCCCGCAGGACGGGCAGTTGAAACGGATATCGAACACCAGCCGCCGGCCCTCGGCAGGTGCTGCCCCGGCCGATTTCGGGGGTGCCACTGGCGGCTTGTCCGCGCCGGGTGCCACTGGCTGCTTGTCAGCCAGTGAGTCGGGGGAGGCACTGGCGGACGAGCCGCCAGTGGCACCCTCGTCTCGAGAATCGCCGGGCGCCTCGGCCCGCTCGATCACCGCCACGGCCGCCCGTCCGTGGCCGGCCTTGAAGGCTGACTCCAGCGCCTCGGCGGCGCGGCTGCGGCTGTCGGCGGGGTCGGAGGCCAGGGCCAGCCGGTCGATGACGATCTCCAGCGTCTCCCCCAGATCCGCCTCGTCCACCTCGGCCACGTCCAGCATGCGGCCGCCCAGCCACAGGCGGCGGAACCCCTGTCGCTCCAGTTCCCGCCGGAGGCTCTCCCACGGCCGGTCCTCGTGCGGGACGGGGGCGAGGACCAGCAGCCGCGTCCGCGGCGGGAGGGCGAGCACGTCGTCCACCGCCCCCTCCACGGTGTGCTTCCGGACCGGCACGCCGCACTCGGGGCAGGTCGTCTCGCCGACGCTCGCCAGGAGCAGCCGCAGGTAGTCCGCCACCTCCGTGGCCGTGCCGACCGTGCTGCGGGCGTTCTTGACGGTGTTTTTCTGCTCCAGGGCGATGGCGGGCGGCAGGCCGGTGATCGAATCCACCGGCGGCCGCTCCATCTGCTCCAGGAACTGGCGGCTGTAGGCGCTCAAGGATTCGACGTACCGCATCTGCCCCTCGGCGTACAGCGTGTCGAACGCCAGGCTCGACTTGCCGGACCCCGACACGCCCGTCACGACGGTCAGCGTCCGGTGGGGCACCGTGACGGTGATGCCCTTGAGGTTGTGCGTCCGGGCGCCTTGAACGTGGATGGTGCGACCCATGGGGCAGAGTGTCTCCAGGATACGAAACCCCTAGGATACCCCGCGGGCCGGGCGGCGTCAAGGACGGCGGAGGCGATTTCGGATTTCGGATTTGCGATTTCGGATTGGCGCGACGACACGTTGCGCCGATACGGGGAGGTTCGGGTGGCGCGCTGTTTTCTGTGGCGAGGTGCCGAGGTTCGCCGGCCCGCTTGCGGGCCGCTCGCATGGTGGCACGCGGAGGCCTACGATTCCCGCTCCATCGCATCGTGGGCGATGGCGAGGGCCGAGAGGTCCGCGATGGCTGACCCGAGGGCCGCCTGGTCGATCGTGCAGGCCTCGAAGGCGGCGGGGAGGGCCTCGCGGCGGGCGGCCTCGCGGCAAGGTTCGATGAGGAGGGCCCCGAGCCGCCGGGCGGCCGCCCCCAGGCTGATCCGCTGCGGGTTCAGAATGTCGATGACCACCGCACACGTGCGGCCGAGGTAGTCGCCCTGTTCGCGGACGACATCCACCGCCAGCGTGTCGCCGTCGATTGCCGCCGCCGTCACCGCCCGGCCGGTCAGTTCCTCCGGGCCGAAGCGGTCGAGGTGGGAGGGGTCGTGCGGCTCGGCGAGGCGGCGTTTGGCGAGTTCCGAGAGGGCCCGCCCCGAGGTCAGCCCCTCGACGCTGCCGGCCTTCCAGTAGCCGACGGGGCCGGCGTCGAGGAGGCGGACGTGGCCGATCTCCCCCGCCAGGTCCTGCTTGCCGCGCAGCAGCCGGCCGCCCAACACGAGGCCCGCCCCCATCCCGGTGGTGCAGGTGAGGTAGACGAGGTCGTCGATTTCGCAGTTCAGGCCCCACCGCCATTCGGCGACGGCGGCGGCGTTGGCGTTGTTCTCGAGGACGGCCGGAATGCCGAGGGCGTCGCTGAGCGCCTGGACGACGGGTACGCGGTCCCAGCCGGGCAGGTTCGGGGGCGAGAGGATGAGTCCCTCGCGGCTGTCGAGCGGGCCGCCGCACGCGATCCCGCACGCCGCCGCATCGCCGCCCGAGAGGGCCTGGCCGAGATCGACCAGCCGGCCGAGCGTTTCCCCCGGGCCGCCCGTGACGAATTCCTCGCGGGCCAGGGCGTTGCCGGCCGTGTCCCCGATGATGGCGGCCGACTTCGTGCCGCCGATGTCAAAGCCCAGGAGCAGTTGTTCGTCCATGGCGGAGCAAGGTATCCGTGATACGGGGGCGCCTCAACACTTTTTCGGCGGTTGGGACGCCGGGCGATGAGAGGTTTCCACCGGCTCGCCCCGTGGTCGGGGGCAGGGTGCCCGCGGAACGTCCTTGATGCGCTCGCCGAAGCGGTATAATGGCCGCTGCCGCAAAGGTGCCTGGCACCATTCCCGAACCCGCCGCGCTCAGAATACGGGAGGACGCACCATGCAACGTCTGCTTTTTGGTCTCGCGGTGGTCGCCCTGGCCGCGGTCGCGGTGCGTCCGTGCGCGGCGGGGCGGCGGGTCATCGATCTCTCGGGCGCCTGGCAGGTGGGACAGGGGGCGATGGACGCCCCGCCCGAGGCGTTCGACCGCCGTGTGCCCGTCCCGGGCCTCGCGGACATGGCCAAGCCGCCGTTTGAAGAGGTGGGCGCCGTGCCGGAGAATCCGCGGGACCCGAAGGTCCAGCCGTCCGATCCGCGGCGGGAGGCGTTCTGGTACCGCCGGACGTTCACCGTGGACGGCCCCGTCCCCGTGGTCGCCCGCCTGAAGGTCCACAAGGCCAAGTTCGGCACCCGCGTCGTGCTGAACGGCAAGCCCGTCGGCGAGCACCGGCCGTGCTTCACGCCGGGATGGTTCGACGTCCGGCCGCACTTGAAGGGCGACGGGGCGGAGAACGTGCTCCTGGTGCGCGTCGGGGCCGCGCCCGCCGCCGTCCCGGACAAGGTGCCGTGGGGCTTCGATTTCGAGAAGGTCCGCTACCTGCCCGGCATCTACGACCGGGTGGAACTCGTCCTGTCCGGCACGCCCCACATTGTGAACGTCCAGACGGTGCCGGATGTGGCGAACGAGCGCGTGCGCGTGGTGGCGGAGATCGCAGGCGCCTCGGGCGCCGACGCCTCCGTTACGCCCGTCTGCACGGTCCGCGAGGCGGACGGCGGAAAGACCGTCGGCGAGGTCCGGACCGAGGCCTTGCCCATCGGCGCCGGCGACCGTGCTCGCGTCGAAGTCACCGTGCCCATTAAAGGCTGCCGCCTGTGGTCGCCGGAGGACCCGTTCCTCTACACGGTGACCGTCGATACGGGGGCCGACGCCCTGACCGCCCGCTTTGGCATGCGCTCGTTCCGCTTCGATCCCCAGACGGGGCAGGCGCTCCTCAACGGCGAGCCGTACGTCATGCGCGGCACGAACGTCTGCTTCTTCCGTTTCACGGAGGACCCGAACCGCGGCGGCAAGGGGTGGGACGAGGCGTGGGTCCGCCGCCTCCACCGGCAATTCAAATCGATGCACTGGAACAGCATCCGGTACTGCATCGGCCTGGTGCCGGAGATGTGGTACGAGATCGCCGACGAGGAAGGCTTTCTCATCCAGGACGAGTACCCGCTGTGGACGCTCGGCTCCTGGCCGGGCCAGCCGAAGGCCGAGCAACTCGCCGCCGAGTACCGCGAGTGGATGCGCGAACGGTGGAACCATCCGTGCGTCGTCATCTGGGACGCCCAGAACGAGACGGCCGGGCAAGGCGGCGTCGAGAGCGGCAAGGCCATCGGGATGGTCCGCGACCTGGACCTCTCCGGCCGCCCGTGGGACAACGGCTGGGCCGCGCCGCAGGCCCCCGGCGACCTCTCCGAGTGCCATCCCTACCGCGCCAACCACAAAGGTTTCACGCTGGCGAAGGTGTTCCGGGAGAACGGCATCCCGGACAATGGGCCCCGCCGGGGGGCCGGCAAACCCTATCTCATCAACGAGTACGCATGGCTATGGCTGCACCGCGACACGGGCAAGCCGACGCGCATCTCGCAGCGGGCGTACGATACGATCCTCGGGAAGGGCGAGTTTCCGGAAAAGGTCTATCGCGAGACGTACGCCCGGTACCTGGCGGCCTTGACGGAGTTCTGGCGGGCTCGGCGGCAGTGCGCCGGGGTGCTGCACTTCTGCGGCCTCGGCCACGCCCGGCCGGGCGGGTACACGAGCGATAATTTCACGGATCTGGAGAGCCTGGAGTACGATCCGCCCTTCCTGAAATACGTCCGCGACGCCTTCGCCCCCGTGGGCGTGTGGATCGATTTCGCCGAACCGACACTCGCGCCCGGCGGCACGCACACCGTGCCGGTCGTCGTCATCAACGATCTGCCCGAGGCGTGGCGGGGCGAGGTGCGCCTGCGGCTGGCCGCGGAGAAGGGCGAGAAGGAGGTGTGGCGGACGGCTACCGAGGACGCCGCCCTCGACCCGTTGGGCAAACGGACCTTCGAGTACAAGATACCCGTGCCGAAGGACCCCGGCCGGTATCGCCTGACGGCGGAGTTGCATACGGTTGGCGGCGAGGTGGTCCGCTCCGTCCGGGACGTGGTCGTCGGGGAATAGGCGGTGGTGTCTGGCACCTTTCGGTTGTCCGTAAAGGTGCCTGACACCTTTCCGGGTTGCCGTGCGGTAGAAAGCCCGTGGCCCGGCCCGGTTCGGCGAGTCGGTTTCAACGCAGAGCCCGCAGAGAGCGCGGAGGACGCAGAGGAAGACGCGGTTCGGGAAGCAGGCCGCGGATCACATACATAGGCTGATTCATCGGCCCTATCTGCCGGCGGCTCGGCCGCTGGCGGCATAGCCCCGGCCCTTTGGGCCGGGAGCGGCTTTTCAATCGATTAGCGAAGAGGGCGTAGATTGCGCTCCCGGATCATCCTTATCCTTGCTGTCTGGGTGCCAAGTAGGTGCCGGACCGAAGTCTCCATAGTTGGACATGTCCGAAGGCGCGCAGTGAGGTGGTTGCGCCTGTTGCGATAGTCCTTGGTCCCTTATGTACTTCGAGAGAAAGTCCTCGTGCGCTTGTGTAAGCTTCCGGTATCTTGCTTCACCCTTGGTTCGGCAGTTATCTAGCAGAACGGCGAAGAATCGCTTCGTCGCTTCATGCGCACTGGTGTCTTTTCCCGTGTTGGCGAAACCGCCTCTCCATTCTCTTGTGCCTGATTCATGGTCTTTCATCTTGATCCAGGAATACTCTCCCGCAAGCACCACGGCATCAAGATTGTTGGCATGCTGGTCCAGCCACACTTTGCCTTTATCCCGGTCCCTAAGTTCTGGGAGCCCGGACTGGTAGAACGCGAACACGCATGCGTACGGCCGCGGCTCGACCTCACTACAAACTTGCAGTGTTAGGCGAGCGCTTTCATCGGCACCGCGTTTTTTGTCGCTTCCGCAGATCGACGCGGAATCCAAGTTACTCTTGACCTCGATAAGGGCTACCACAGATTCGGCGGGGACGACACCAACACCCTGTTCCTGAATGAATGGTGGCAGGATACGGTTGTCGAAAACAATGATGTCGGTTTGGGGACTCTGTTGACCGTCTTGGTTGACGACTATGCCGGAGGAAACGCCAAACTGAGCGGACAAGAACTTCTTCAAGGCACCGGAAACGAGCAGTTCACGAAGGGTACCTTTCGAAACATCGTGTTCCAGCTTGTGCAGTGAAACAGCCGTGCTAAGCATATTCTCGATTAAGGAGCTGGCGTAGGCGGTAACGAGTGTTCGCGGGTCAGTGTTCTTCGGTTTCATGGCATGCCCCCATTGAACAGTAGCTGCGCGAACGTGAGCGGCCGCAGGAACCATTGCTGCATGCACACAATAACGCCACGGCGAGATTCCTCCGCTCGGCCCTGGAGGGCCTCGGTCGCAATGACAAACGCGCCGCGTGCCACTGGCGGCTTGTCCGCCAGTGTGTCCCGGCCATTCACTTCGTTCATGGCCGGGCGTGCGGGGTGTGCCGCGGCCTACTTGCCCTTGAAGAACGGGCACTTCTCCTTCTTCACGTCCTTCGCCCACAGGCGGATGTTCGTCACCAGCCCAGAGTCGTCGAACGTGCCGAAGCCGACCCATCCCCAGCCGAAGTTCGTGTCCTTCGCCTCCATCAGCGGCTTCGACATGTCATCGTAATACACCAGGATCGTGCCGTCCGAGCCGCGCCGCACCAGCCGCACGTGATGGTACTTGTTTTGCCCCCAGTCGATGCCCTTGGTGGTCTTGGTGGCGATGGCGGTGCGCGGCTTGTCCTTGACCAGAAAAATGTTGTGGGCGTGCGGGTCGGCCTTCGTGGCGATGTGCGTGTAATAGAAGTTCGACGGGTTCGTGAAGCCGTAGAAGATGCACGCATCGCGGTGGCCGTATTCCTTGCCCGTCTGGCAGATGTCGGCCTCCACGACGAAATCCTTCACCTGGATGTCCTTGATGAGGGCGATGATGCGCGGCGAGCGGACTTTCGGCTTGTACTTGGCGGAGTTGTCGTACGCGAGGCCTTTCTTGCCGGCGGCCTCGCCGGGTTTCCACGCCCGCGGGTCGGTGAAGACGAAGTCGCCGATTGCCTTTTCGTCCTGGAAGTCCTGCCGGTAGACGCATTCGTAGTCGTCGGGGATGCCTTCGGGTTTCTCCGCGGCCGTGCAGGCCACGGCGGCGAGGAGGACGGTGACGGCGGGAAGAACGGTGCGTCTCATGGCATGCCTTTCGTTCTGCAAAGGAGTTCGCGATACGGCCGCCCGCGCCGGCGGGGGCTCCGTCACGTTACCGGCAGCGGGGGGAACCTGCAAGGGTTTCCGCCGTCACTTCCGCCCAGCCCATTGGACGGCCCGTTGCACAAACGCTTCAAGACCGCCGGTCTTCTCGGCGTGGGGACTGAAGACGATGACCCGGCCCTCGCCGAAGCGTGCGCAGGCGATGGCCACCGTGCCGGGCATCACGCCCTCGGGGGCCTCGTGCTGGGCCATGTCGCTGCGGAAGTGGGCCAGGGTCCGGAAGTCGGGGAGGTCCTCGCGTTTCCCCGGCGCCAGCAGCGGCCCGTTGGCGTAGTGGATGTCGAACGGGCCGGGCTCGTGGTCGAGCAGGCGCCGCCCCTCGTCCGTCAATTCAATTTGCACGGTCCCTTTGCCGCGACGCCAATGCTTGGTATCGAGGACGACGGCGTCGAGAATGCCGAGCGACCACGTGTAGTGACTCGATGCCAGGTACGCCCCGGCGCAGACGCCGACGTATCCTCCGCCCCGGCGGACGAAGTCGCGGACGGCCTCGCGCCCCTCGGGGGTCATGGCGCGGGCCTCCTTGCTGCCCGAGCCGCCGGGCACGAAAAGGACGTCGAACTGCCGGAGGACCTCGGCGCGGACCTCGGCCTCGCCGATGCTGACGATGCGGTCGTTCTCGGCGGCGCGGATGGCGTGGCGCACGTGGGTCTTGCTCGCGCCCGTGCCGGTGCCCTCATAGAGGGCCACGCGGACGGGCTCGGCCGCCCGCCGCGGCGGCAGAAGCGTATCGGGGCCGGAGGTGCTCATGCCGAGGGCGTCGAGCAGCGCGTGGACCATGATCCGGTGCTGCCGGACCCGCCGGGCGAGCGGCTGGGCCTTGTACGTCGTCTCGCAGATGAAGGCCTTGGCCCCGAGCCGCTCGCCGCACGCCCGGGCCAGCGACCCGTTGGCGCCCCCGCGGAGCCGGGCAAAGACGTGCTCCGGGTTCGAGGCGTTGACCGCTTCCAGCATCCGGTCCTGGAGCCCCTCGGTCTCGGGATGGGGGATGCGGATGATACTCGATCCGACACTCTTGGAGCCGGCGGAGCGGAAGCCGTATCCCTCGTGCAGGTCCAGCGTGTAATCGGGCCGGTGTTTCTGGATGAAGGTCCAGAGGACCTTGGCGGCAGGGCCCTGGGTGGCGTTGGCCTCGCCGGTTCGGGGGAAGTTGCGGTTCAGGTCCGCGACGGCCTCCGCCTCGCCCGGCATACGGCGGCTGTTGGCCTGGAGGCCCGGCACGTTACAGCGGGGGATAAGCAGGAGCCGGCCCTTGGCCAGGGGCCAGTGTCGGATCTGGTCGGCCGCGGCCGCCCCCGCGGGTTCGTTCCCGTGGACGCCGCCGGTTATGAGAACCGTCGGGCCGGCCTTGCCGGAGTCCACGACGTAGTACGGCGTGGCCCAGCGGGTGCCCTCGGCCAGGACGCCGGCAGGTTGGACGGACCGGGTGGCAGTGGTTGATGGCGTGAGAACGGCGGCTGTCGGCGCCGGCGGTACCGTCCCCGCGGCCAGGAGGACGGCGAGCAGCGCGAGCGGGACGCGTCGTGGCATGGCGGGTCCGTCTATCGAGATCGCGGGGCACTATGGGATGGAACCAGTGTGGCGGGGAGGCGTTACCGCAAATCGGAGCGTCGTCGCCGACGGCAAGCGCCCGAGCCGTTTCAATCCGAATTCCGAAATCCGCAATCCGAAATCGTATTACTCCTCCTCCATCCCCTCCGGACGCAGGCGGATGTGCAGGTCCTCCAGTTGCTTCTCGTCCACGGGGCCGGGGGCGCCGCTCATCAGGCACTGGGCCCGCTGCGTCTTCGGGAAGGCGATCGTCTCGCGGATGGAGTCGGCCCCGATCATGAGACGGACGAACCGGTCGAGCCCGAGCGCGATGCCGCCGTGCGGCGGGGCGCCGTAGCGGAGGGCGTCGAGCAGAAAGCCGAACTTCTGCCGGGCCTCCGCTTCCTCGATGCCCAGCAGCCGGAAGAGGCGCTCCTGCACCTCGGGCCGATGGATACGGATGCTCCCGCCGCCCAGTTCCACCCCGTTCAGCACGAGGTCGTACGCCCGGGCCCGGACGGAACCGGGGTCGGACTCCAGCCGGTCCAGGTCCTCCGGCAGGGGGCTCGTGAACGGGTGATGCATGGCGTAATGCCGATTCGTTTCCGGGTCCCATTCCAGGAGGGGGAACTCGGTGATCCAGCAGAGGTCCACCTCGTCGTCGCGCACCAGGCCCAACCGCCGGCCGAGGTGCAGCCGCAGCGCCCCGAGGCTGGCGGCGACGACGGCGGGGTCGTCGGCGACGAAGAGCAACAGGTCGCCCTCGCCGGCGCCCATCGTCTCGCGGAGGTGCGCTAACTGCGCCTCGGAGAAGAACTTGGCGATGGGGCCCGTCAGGGCGTCCGCCCCGACCTTCAGCCAGGCTACCCCCTTGGCGCCGAAGTCGGCGGCAAACGGGGCGAGGTCGTCGATCTCCTTCCGCGTGAACTGGGCGCCCGCGCCCGGCACCGCTAGGCCGCGCACCTCGCCGCCCGCCTCCACGGCCCCGGAGAAGACGCGGAACTCGCACCCGCGCGCCAGGTCGCTCACGTCCTTCAGGTGCATCTCGAACCGCCGGTCGGGTTTGTCCGAGCCGTAATTGCGCATCGCGTCGTCGTACGGCACGCGGGGGAAGGGGACCTCGATCTCCCGGCCGAGCACGTCGCGGATGACGGCGGCCACGACGCGCTCCGTGGCGGCCATGACGTCGTCTTCGGAGACGAACGCCATCTCGACGTCCAGTTGGGTGAACTCGGGCTGGCGGTCGGCCCGCAGGTCCTCGTCGCGCAGACACTTGGCAATCTGATAATACCGGTCGTAGCCGGCGATCATCAGGATCTGCTTGAAGAGTTGCGGCGACTGGGGCAGGGCGTAGAACCGGCCGGGATTGATGCGGCTGGGGACGAGGAAGTCGCGGGCCCCCTCGGGCGTGGACTTCGTCAGGAGCGGCGTCTCGACGTCGATGAACCCCTCTGCCTCCAGCGTCCGGCGCATCGTCCGGACGATCTGGGCCCGGGCCAGCATGTTCCGCTGCATGGCTGGCCGGCGGAGGTCGACGTACCGGTGTCGCAGCCGGATGTCCTCGCCCACGTCGACGTCGTCGGTGATTTCGAACGGCGGGGTCTCGCTGGCGGAGAGGACCTCGGCCGACTCGACGTGGACCTCGATCGCCCCGGTGGCGATCTTGGGGTTGACGGCGTCCTCCGGCCGCGGCCGGACGGTGCCGGTGACGGCCACCACGTCCTGGTTGCCGAGCCGCTCGGCCAAGGCGTGGGCCTCGGGGTTGTTCTCCGGGTTGAAGACGCACTGGGTCCGGCCGTAGCGGTCGCGCAGGTCGATGAAGATGACGCCGCCGTGGTCGCGGGCGGAATCGGTCCAGCCGGCGAGGCGCACCGTGGCGCCGGCGTCGTCGGCGGTCAACTGGCCGCACGTGTGCGTTCGGTACGTCGTCTGCATCACGGTCTCCCTCAGGCGGAACCCCTAACAGAATCGGCCCCGGGAACGGTGTCCCGAGGCCGTCGGCTGCGGTCGGCGCGCAGGCCCCGGGCGCTAGGAATCGTTGCCCGGAACCGGCTTGGTGTCGCGCCGCCTCATCGGCGGGTACTATCGGCGAACCCGGCCGGAGGGTCAAGGGAAAACCCACAGCGCCGCGTGCCACGGATTGCTTGTCAATCCGTGCGCGTCGCGGGCCGCCTTTTTCGGGCCCGCCGCGGGAGCGGCGGGTTATCTCCATCTGCCGTGGCACATGCCCAAGCCGATGGTGATGACCGGCTGCTTCCGCCGCCGGCTCGAAAGTGGGCGGGCTCGAACCGCCCGCGACTTCCGCTTGTATCGGCGGGCGGGCGCGGTAAGATCGGGCCGGATCGCCAAGCACCTCGGACGAGGACGCTCCCCATGAGGTACTTGAAACGCGCACTGGGCATCGGCGCAGCGCTGGTTGCCCTCGTCCTGCCGGCCGCCGCCGCGGACCCCGACCGGGCCCAGCCGTACCTGAAGGCCGCCCGTACCTTCGCCGACGCCGTCCTGGAACATGGCCGCGACACGTACGGTCCGGAGCCCACGCCGCTGTTCGTCGACGGCCTCCACGCCGAGACGCTGGAGCCGGTCCGCTGGAAGAAGGACGGCCAGTCTTGGGTCCTCTCGAACGTGGCAAGCCAGCAGCCGCTGCTGAGGCTCCTGGACGGGCTGACGGGCGTGACGGGCGAGCTGCGGTATCGCCAGGCCGCCGAGGCCGCCGCCCGCTGCGCCTTGGAGCGGCTCCAGACGCCGAACGGGCTCCTCTATTGGGGCGGGCACGCGGCCTGGGACCTTGCGACCGAGAAGCCCGTCGGGCAGTACGGCTTTCGCGTCCACGAGGTCAAAGGCCACCGCCCGTACTACCGTCTCTTCTGGCGGGTCGACGCCAAGCGGACGGCCCGCCTCATGAACATGGTCTGGGCCAGCCACGTCCTCGACTGGAAGCGCCTCGATTACAACCGCCACGCCGACACGCAGAAGGAGTATCCCGCCGGATGGGACCATCCGTTCGCCGAGGACATCGAGGTCCCGTTCCCCGCCAAGGGCGGGAACCTCTCCTTCGTCAACGTCACGCCGCCGCTGCTGCACAGCAGCGTGATGGCGGCCGTCCTCGGCAACGACGCGGGCGCCTTGGCGTGGTCCCGCCGTCTGGTCAAACGGTGGCAGCAGGGGCGGCATCCGAAGACGGGCCTCTGCGGCGGGCAACTCAGTTACCGCGAGCAGGACCGGGCCAAGGACGCCCTCGGCCACGTGCACCCGGCGATCAACGAGGCCAAGATCGTCGCCTCGTACCATCAGACGTGCCGGTATCACCGCTTGCCGCTGGCGCAGATGCAGGACGGTCTGGCGCTGGTGGCGGCGGGGGACGAGCGGGAGGCCGTCGGACGCGACCTCATCCGCGGCGCCGCCGAGGACCTCGCCATCTATGCCCGCCAGTGCTACGATGCCGAGACCGGCACGTTCGTCGCCTGCATGATTGACGGGACGCCGCTCGAGTGGAAGAAGGCCCGCAGCGGCTACTACGTGCCGGAGTCCTTCCGTCCCCGCCGGGCCGATGGCTTCCTGCTGTGGGGTTATGCGCTGGCTTGGCGGCTGACGGGGAAGGAGGCCCACTGGACGATGGTTCGGCGAATCGCCCGGCAGCGAGGGCTCGGCGACGTCGGCTCCCCCGACGGCGAGGGCCGCAAATTGGACCTCGATACCCGCTCGCGCGACTGGGAAACCATCTACACGCTGCTCGAACTGGCCGAGGGCACCGGCGACGGGGCCTTCGTGCACCTGGCGGCCCGGATTGGCGACAACCTCGTCCGGACGCAGGCGCCGACGGGCCTTTTCCCGCGGGGCGATCGGGCCTGGGCCCGCACCGGCGACGAGGTGCCGCTGGCCCTGACGCACCTGGCGGCGGCGCTGCTCGGCAAGCGGAAGGCCATGCCCGCGCCGGCGTACGACAGCCGGTTCTTCCACGCGGAGTATCACGGCGACCTGGAAGACCATCAGAAGAAACGCCGGGACAAACGGACGTACGACGGCCGCGTCTTCTACGGCGGATGAGCGGAGGGGGCGGTGCGGACGGCGGTGCCGGCCGACGAATCGCCGACTCGGTCGTATCCACTACCGGAAGGAGGGCACGCCGGATGGCCAAGACCGTGGAAGCCCAATGCGGGTACTGTAAGAAGCGGTTCCGTCTACGCCCCGACCAGTTGAACCGGGAGGTCCGGTGCCCCCATTGCAAGACCGTGGTGCGGATTCATCCGCAGACGGAGACGGCCCAGCAGGCCGTCCGTGCCCTGAAGGCCGAGGGCAAACGGGCCCATCGGCCCCCGGCGAGCCAGCGGCCGGGCGCGATGGTCCAGGGGGGCGTCCAGAGCCGGAACCTCGCCGTCGTCTGGGCCGGGCTGCTGGCCGTTGCACTCGGGGCCGTCATCGTCGGACTCGTCGTCGTCTTCCGCGATGACGCCGCACGTCGCGCGGCCGAGGGCAAGGCCGACACCGGTTCGCCCTCCAGCGGCACGGCCGCCGCGGGCGGCGGGACCGCAGGCACCGGCGGCGGGACGGGGACCGGGACCGGTACCGTCGGCGGGATGCCCACCGCCGTCGGTGCGGGTGAGCCCTGGAAGCCCCCCGTCGTCGCCGAAGCCATCACCGCCGACATCGAGCGAATCCTTCGCGGCTACGGCGACGAGACCATCACCTACGCCGTCGGACACGTGACCAACAATACCGAGGAGATGATCCCGGCGCTCCTGATCGAGGTCGGCCTGTGGCTCTCGGAGGACGGCGAGAAGGTGGGCGACGCCACGGCCGTCATCCTCAACCTGCCGCCCAAGCACACCGCTCCCATCGTGGCCGAGTGCAAACACGACGCGGGCGTGCGGGCCAAGTACTGGATGCTCCAGACGTATGACACCAGCGCGCCCGGCGTGCCGCGCAACTTGCCCCCCCTGGAGGCCCGCAACCCCGTGCCCGTGGGCGACCCGAATTCCGTCGATCCGACCGGCCTCATCCGCGCCATGGTGACGAACCACGGGAAGGTGCCCGTCAAGGACATCCTGATGATGGCCCTCTTGCTGGACGAGAAGGGGAAGATCGTCGGGGCGGCCCGGCATCGGGCGTCGCAGAAGATTGAGCCGGGCGACACCAAAGAGGCCGAGATCGAGTGGCGGCACACGGCGGGGTCGCTCGTGCGGAACGTCGAAGTCTGGGTCCAGCCGTACTTCTATCAGGACAAGTAGTGAAGCCGTGGCCCGTACGAATGTCATTCCGACCGAGGGACGAGGCCGGCAGGCCGAGTCCCGAGCGGAGGAATCTCGCCGTGGCGGTTCGTTCTATTAGATAGCACGACGAGATTTCTCCGCTCGCCTCCGTCCTTGCTGGAGCAAGGCCGGAGGCTCGGTCGAAATGACATCGTTTTGCGGATTGCGGCCGCCTCACATCGCAAACCCCGGCCGGAGGCCCGGCGGCGGGGGCACGTCCGTTCCCACCAGGTCCATCACCAGGTCCGCCGTCCGGTCGGCCGCGCCGGGCATGTCCAGCGCCGCGCGGACCTGCGAAAGGTCTGCCTGCATGCGGCGTCGGCGGTCCGGATTGGTGAGTAGGGCGACGGCCTCGGCCCGTTCGGCGTCCGTGACGCGGCGGTCGTGCATCGATTCCGGCACGATGGTCCGGCCGGCGAGGGCGTTGGGCAGGCTCAGCCGCTCGCGATACGCCGGCGCGATGATCCACCGTCCCAGCAGGTGCCACTCCAGCCGTCCCACGTTGTAGAAGACCATCATCGGTGTGCCGTAGTAGAGCAGTTCCAGCGTGGTGGTGCCGGATTTGGCCAAGGCCAGGTCCGCCTCCCGCTGGACCTCGTGCGTCCGCCCGACGACGACGCGGACGGGGAGGTCGGCGCCGGCCAGGACCGGGGCCGCCCACGCGCGGTGGGCCTCGTCGGCCAGGGGGCAGACGAAGGTGCACCGCGGCTCGGCGCGGGCGAGGGCCCGGGCCACGTCCAGTTGGCGTCGCAGGATGCCGGCCACTTCCTGCCGGCGGCTGCCGGGCAGGAGGGCCACGAGGGGGGCGTCCGGCGCCGGCCGGAGCGACGCTGCCAGCGCCTCGTCCGCCGCATACGTCCGCAGATGGTCCATGACCGGATGGCCGACGTAAGTGGCCGGGATGCCGCTCCCCTCGAAAAACGGTTTCTCGTGGGGCAGGACGCAGGCCACGTGCGAGAAGCGGCGCGCCAGTTTCTTCACCCGCCACGGCGCCCACGCCCACACCTGCGGCGGGATGTACCACAGGACGGGAATCCGCCGGGCACGCAGCCGGCTGCCTACCAGGAAATGGAAGCCCGGGCAGTCGATGACGACCGCCAGGTCCGGCCGGTCGTGGGCCAGGACGCGGTCGGCCCGGCTCAGCAGGTCCAGGTAATGCGACACGCCGCCCAGCAGCGGGGCCACGCCCATGATGCCGAAGTGGGTGGTGTCGGCCAGGAGCCGGGCGCCGGCGGCCGCCATGCGCGGCCCGCCGAGGCCGACGACCTCCACCTCCGGCGCCCGCCGCCGGACGGCCCGAATGAGGGCGGCCGCGTGGAGGTCGCCGGAGGCTTCGCCGGCGCTGACGAACAGTCGCGGGCCTCGTGGCACGGGCATCTCCGGACGAACGGCGCGCTTCGTTGCGAGCAGGCGCGGTGCCCAGTCTTGGGCACCGCGCGGTGGGCACGACTGCCCACCGCGCTATTCGCGTCACTAACGGCACGCGCCCCGCAAGCGGGACGGCGAACACGATTCGTCTGTGCGCGCAAGGCGCTTTCCGAACCGTCCGCTACCGCCTCGCGCCCACGCAAGACTCTCTGTTCGCCGCGGCGCTTGCGCCGCGCGTGCCGCTATGCGGCGCCGGGTGCGGTCAGAGCACCTTCGCCCCGGGCGCGAGCGGCGAAGCGGTCGTCAGGCAGACGACGTTCTCGCCTTCCTGGGCGGCCAGGAGCATCCCCTCGCTCCTCTCGCCCCGCAGCGTCGCGGGCTCCAGGTTCGCCACCACGACGACGAGTTGATCCTTCAGGGCGTCGGGCGCCATGTAGGGCTTCAGGCCGGCCACTATCTGCCGGGTGCCGAGTTCCGGCCCGAGGTCGACGTCCATCACGTACAGTTTGGACGCGTTCGGATGGTCGCGGATGTCGGTGACCCGCCCGACGCGGAGATCGACCTTTTGGAATTCCTGGATCGTAATGGTTTCGGCCATGTTAGTCATTCCCTTTCTTTCCGGGGGCGACGTATTAGAACGCGGAACGCGGAACGCGGAATGCGGAACCAGCAACGACCAAAGCGGAACGCGGAATGCCGAACCTCGCACGCCGCGTGTCGGGGTGTACCTACCGGCCTCCCGCCTTGCTTGTCTTGATGGACGTTACGGCAATGGCTGCCAGTTCGTCCGCCTCTTTCATGAGCGGTCCCAGTTTCTCCCGTTTAACGATGCCGGTTTCAACGAGCAGTTCCATCCAGTAAAGCGTCTCGTCCACTTCCTCTTCAACGATGCCCATTTTCGCACGGAACTCGGAGCGGGATCGCGCCCGCCTTGCCGCTCGGTAATTGGCCCCTACGGAGGTGGCTGAACGCAGCAGTTGCCTTCCGATGACGCCGGACTCCCCGGACGTTGGCAGCGAGCGATAGAGCCGAATGACCCGAAGCGCGAACTGCTTCGTTCGCTCCGCAAGATCATATGTCGGCGACGATTCGTGCTGCGTCGGCTCTATATTTCGCATGCCGCTGCCCCCCAGTGTTCCGCATTCCCCGTTCCGCGTTCCGCGTTTGTTACAGCCGCTGCGCCGCCAGGCTCGCCAACTCGCTCCGTTCGCTCGTCTGGAGCATGACGTGGCCGGCCAGGTCGAGGCCTTTCATGCGTTCGGCGGCATAGGACAGGCCGTTCGAGGAGGAATCGAGGTACGGGTTGTCGATCTGGTACGGGTCGCCGGTGAGGACGAGTTTCGAGTCCTCGCCGACGCGGCTGGCGACGGTCTTGATTTCGCGCGGCGTCAGGTTCTGGGCCTCGTCGACGATGATAAACTGGTCGGGGATGCTCCGGCCGCGGATGTACGTCAGGGCCTCCAGTTCCAGTTGGCCGGCCTCCAGCAGGTTCCGGATGCGTTCGTCCATCCCCCCGTTGCCGCCCGTCTTCTTGGTCCGAAGGATGTAGGCCAGGTTGTCGAAGATCGGCTGCATCCACTGGTAGAGTTTTTCTTCCTTGTCGCCGGGCAGGTACCCGATGTCCTGGCCGAACGGGATGACGGGCCGCGAGACGAGCAATTTCTCATATTTCTTCTCAGCGATAACCTTTTGCATGCCGCACGCCACGGCCAGCAGCGTCTTGCCCGTGCCGGCCGGGCCGAGCAGCGTCACGAGCCGCACCGAGTCGAGCATGAGGAGTTCGACGGCCATCTGCTGCTGGAGGTTGCGGGCCGAAACGTTCTGGTACGTCTTCGTGCCGAAGCGGAGGGCGACGAGTTTGCCCTGGTGCGGGTCGAACCGTCCGACGGTCCGGTGTTCGGCGTCCTCGGCGTCGATGAGGATGGCGAACTCGTTCGGCTGGAAGTCGTCGGCGGGGGCATCGACGGCCTTCTCGCCCTCCAGGCGGTCGATCGTGGGCCGGTCCACTTCGACCTCGCGGTATCCCTGGTAGATGTGGCTGAAGTCCACCTTGTGCTTCTCGTAGTCCATCGTCTTGATGCCGAGGGAGTCGCTTTTGATGCGGGCGTTGATATCTTTCGAAATGAAGATGGTCGGTTGGCCCTCCTGCATCAGGCGGTAGGCCACGCCGATGATGCGGTCGTCGGCCGAGTTGCCGCGCAGAGTCGGGTGGTCGGGGGCGTCGCCCGAGAGGACCACCCGCAGCGTGCCGCCCGTCTCCTCCATCGGCACGCCGTCGGGCAGGCGGCCGTTCTGGCGGAGGCGATCGAGCGTCCGGATGACCTGCCGGGCGTGCTGGCCCGTGTCGTCCGAGCCCTTCTTGAATTTGTCGAGTTCCTCGATGACCTCGAACGGCAGGACGACTTCGTTGTCGGCGAAGGCCGTCAACGCGCCGGGATCGTGCAGCAGGACGTTTGTGTCGAGGACGAAAGACTTCTTGGCCATGGGGTTTCCTTTCGGGGCAAGGCGTTTGCCGGTTCGCGGCCTATCGTAGCCGCGGAGCGAAAAAGGTTCCAGGAGTCTTTTTCGCATGCCTTCTCTGCAATGGAGGAGGGGATAGAGTTCGGCGTGCGAAAAAGGCTGCTGGAACCTCTTTCGGGTCTAACCCTCGAACCTGCCACAATGGCACCCGCCGGCCCGCCGGGCCTGCCGAAACGGCCGTTTTGGCAGGTCGGACGCCGGGGGCGGGGCAGGGTGTTCGGTCGCGAAAAAGGGCGTTCCGGCCACTCCAGACGCCGCCCGTCGGCCTTCCCGGCCCCCGAACGCCCCATTTGGCACCCGCTTTGCTCCGTTTCTGCGGCGAGAGGGAGAGCGACTACCCGCGCTCGTCCGGCGCCGGCCGTCCTCGGCCGGCGGCCGGCACCCGTTATTCCAACCGGGCAACCCGAGCAGGAAAGGAGACGCGTCAGCATGCCAGCCAAACTGTTGGCCTTTGAGGAGGAGGCCCGGGCCGGGCTGATGGCCGGTGTCGAGAAACTCGCCCGTGCCGTCAAGTCCACCCTGGGACCCCGCGGCCGGAACGCCATTCTCGACAAGGGATGGGGCGCCCCCACCATCACCAAGGACGGCGTGACCGTGGCCGAGGAAATCGACCTCCGCGACAAGTACGAGAACATGGGGGCCAAACTGGTCAAGGAGGCCGCCTCCAAGACCAGCGACGTGGCCGGCGACGGCACCACCACCGCCACCGTCATCGCCGAGGCCGTCTTCAAAGAGGCCCTGAAGAACATCACCGCCGGTGCCGACGCCATGGCCCTGAACCGAGGCATCCAGAAGGCCGTCGAGGCTGTCGTCGCCGGGCTCCAGGAGATCGCCAAGCCCATCGACGTCACGAGCGCCGACGAGGTGGCCCAGGTTGGCACCATCAGCGCCAACGGTGACGACGAGATCGGCAAGATGCTTGCCGACGCCTTCAGCAAGGTGGGCAAGGACGGCGTCATCACCGTGGAAGAGGGCAAGGGCCTGTGGACCGAGGTCGACGTGGTCGAGGGCATGCAGTTCGACCGCGGGTACCTCAGCCCGCACTTCGTGACGGACCCGGACCGGATGGAATGTGTCCTGGACCGCCCGCTCATCCTCGTCCACGAGGAGAAGATCTCCAGCGCCAAGAACCTCGTGCCGCTCTTGGAGAAGATCTCACAGGGCAAACGTCCCCTCCTCATCATCGCCGAGGACATCGAGGGCGAGGCCCTGGCCACCATGGTCGTCAACAAACTGCGCGGCGTGCTCCAGTGTTGCGCCGTCAAGGCGCCCGGCTACGGCGAGCGGCGCAAGGCCATGCTCCAGGACGTCGCCACCCTGACCGGCGGCCGGGCCATCATGAAGGATCTCGGCGTCCAGCTCGAGAACATCACCATCGACGACCTCGGCACCGCCAAGAAGGTGACCATCGACGACGACGACACGACCATCGTCGAAGGGGCGGGCGACACCGACGCCATCCGCGGCCGGGTGGACCTGATTCGCCGCGAAATCGAGACCACCACCTCCGATTACGACCGCGAGAAGTTGCAGGAACGCCTCGCCAAACTCTCGGGCGGCGTGGCCCAGATCAACGTCGGGGCCGCCACCGAGGTCGAAATGAAGGAACGCAAGGCCCTCGTCGAGGACGCCCTCCACGCCACCCGGGCCGCCATCGAGGAAGGCATCGTGCCGGGCGGCGGCGTGGCCCTGCTGCGGTGCATCGATGCGCTCGAGAAGGTGAAGACGGCCGCCGGCGACGAGGCCACCGGCGTCGACATCGTCCGCCGGGCCATCCGCATGCCCGCCTGGCAGATTGCCGACAACGCCGGCTACGAGGGCGGCGTGGTTGTCCGCAAGATCCTCGCGGGGAAGGGCGCCTTCGGTTTCAACGCCGACACCGGCGAGTACGGCGACATGTTGAAGTTCGGCGTCGTCGATCCGACGAAGGTCGTCCGCAGCGCCCTTCAGAACGCCGCGTCCGTGGCGGGGCTCCTCGTCACGACCGACGCCTGCATCGCCACCAAGCCCCAGCCCAAGGAGGAGCAGGGCCCGCCCGGCGGCGGTCCCGAAGGCATGGGCGGCATGGGTGGAATGGGCGGCATGGGCGGCATGATGTAATCTCGGATTCCGGAATTCGGATTTCGGATTGTCCGTCGTCGCTGACGTGCCGAACGACGCCCGTGTTCGCCCCGTCGCTTGCGGCGGGCGGCCGTCAGGCCGATCGTAACCTGACCGAGAACGCACATAGCCCGGCCGCTTGCGGCCGGCGCCATCCGGGAAACAGGAATCTCAAGAAGCCATACGGAGAACGAACCCATGACCATCGAACCGCTTGAAGACCGCGTCGTCGTTCAGCCCCTGGAGGCCGAGGAAACCACCAAGGGCGGCATCGTCCTGCCCGACACGGCCAAGGAAAAGCCCCAGCAGGGTAAAGTCATCGCCGTCGGCCCCGGCAAGATGCTGGAGTCCGGCGAGCGGGCCGAGCCCGCCGTCAAGAAGGGCGACGTCGTCGTCTACGCCAAGTACGGCGGCACGGAGATCGAGGTGGACGGGGAGGACTACATGATCCTGCGCGAGAGCGACCTCCTCGCCGTCGTCGAGTAACGCGCCCGCCGTTCGCGCCCGTTGCGGGAGCAGCGGGTCATCCCCATAGGGGGCGGAGGTTGCACGCGCAAACGTCAGAGGAACCCACGGGAGAGAACCCATGCCCAAGCAACTCTTGTATGCCGACGAGGCCAAACGCAAAATGGCGGCCGGCCTGAAGAAACTCGCCGAGGCCGTCCGCGTCACCCTCGGCCCCACCGGCCGCAACGTCATCCTCCAGAAGTCCTACGGCGGCCCGACCGTCACGAAGGACGGCGTGACCGTCTCGAAGGAAATCGAACTCGAAGACAAGTTCGAGAACATGGGCGCCAAGATGGCCAACCAGGTGGCGTCCAAGACCGCCGACATCGCCGGCGACGGCACCACGACCGCCATCGTCCTGGCCGAGGCCATCTACACCCAGGGGCTCCGCCACGTCACCGCCGGCGCCAATCCGATGGCCCTGAAGCGCGGCATCGACATCGCCGTCGACGCCGCCGTCGATCGGATCTGGGACCAGAGCCGCAAGATCAAGGGCCACGACGAGGTCGCCCAGTGCGCATCTATCAGCGCCAACAACGATCAGACCATCGGCGAACTCATCGCGAAGGCCCTCGACAAGGTCGGCAACGACGGCGTCATGACCGTGGAGGAAGGCAAGGGCACCGAGACCGTCCTTGACTTCACCGAGGGCATGCAGTTCGACAAGGGGTACCTCAGCCCGTACTTCATCACGAATCCGCAGAGCATGGAGTGCGTGCTCGAGGACACCCTCATCCTCATCCACGAGAAGAAGATCTCGAACCTGCGGGACTTCCTGCCGCTCCTGGAGAAGGTGGCCCAGAGCGGCCAGCCGCTCCTCATCATCGCCGAGGATGTTGAGGGCGAGGCCCTGGCCGCCCTCGTCGTCAACCGGCTCCGCGGCGTGCTGAAGGTCGGCGCCGTCAAGGCCCCCGGCTTCGGCGACCGCCGAAAGGCCATCCTGGGCGACATCTCCGTCCTCACCGGCGGCACGTTCGTCAGCGAGGACCTGGGTACCAGCCTCGAGAACCTTGAACTCAGCCAACTCGGCACCGCCGGCCGCATCATCCTCGACAAGGACTCCTGCACCCTCATCGACGGCGGCGGGACCAAAAGGGCCGTTCAGGAACGCATCACCCAGATTCGCACGTCCATCGAGACCACCACCTCCGACTACGACCGCGAGAAACTCGAGGAACGCCTCGCCAAACTGACCGGCGGCGTGGCCGTCATCCGCGCCGGCGGCGCCACCGAGGCCGAGGTCAAAGCCAAGAAGGCACGCATCGAGGACGCCATGCACGCCACCCGTGCCGCCGTCCAGGAAGGCATCGTGCCGGGCGGCGGCGTGGTGTGTCTGCGTGCCGCCGACGCCTTGGAGGCCGCCCGCAAACGGGCTCGCGGCGACGAGAAACTCGGCGTCGACATCGTCATCCGGGCCCTGGAGGCGCCGATCCGTCAGATCGCCGCCAACGCCGGCCAGGACGGCTCCGTCGTCGTCGAGGAGGTCCGCGAAAAGAACCAGAAGGCCTATGGCTACAACGCCCGGACCGGCGAGTACGGCGACATGATCAAGATGGGCGTCATCGACCCGGCCAAGGTCACGCGGACGGCTCTTCAGAACGCTGCCTCCATCGCCGGCCTCATGTTGACCACCGACGTCATGGTCACCGACGCGCCGGAAGAGGAGGGCGAAGCCCTCGACTCCGAGGAGGCCGTGGCGTAGAATCGTCTCGCAAGCGGCGGCGGGCGCGCGGCTCCACCCGGCGCACGGTCGGACACGCCTAGCCGTGGCACGGGCGCTCGTGTTCGCCGCGGCGCTTGCGCCGCGCGCTGCTCCACGTGAGTTGCACAAGGCACGCCCATGGCCGAGTCCGACGACTACTACGCCGTTCTCGGGGTCCAGCGCGACGCCTCCGCCGAGGAGATCAAGAAAGCCTATCGACGGGCCGCCATCCAGTATCACCCCGACCGCAACCCCGGCGACGCCGAGGCCGAGGCCCGCTTCAAACAGTGCGCCGAGGCCTACGAGGTCCTCTCCGACCCCGACAAACGGGCCCGCTACGACCGCTTCGGCAAGGAAGGCCTCCGCGGCGCGGGCATGCACGACTGGGCCCACGCCGACGTCCGCGACATCTTCTCGATGTTCGAGGACGTCTTCGGCTTCGGCGACCTCTTCGGCGGTTTCGGCGGCGGCCGCCGACGCCGCGGCGGTCCCGAACCCGGCCAGAGCCTCCGCTGCTTCATCGACGTGACGCTCGAAGAGGTCCTCCACGGGGTCGAGAAGACCGTCCGCCTCACCCGCCGCGAATTGTGCGACGACTGCGGCGGCACGGGCTCGGCCTCCGGCAAGCGCGAGACGTGCTCCACCTGCCGCGGCCAGGGACGCGTCCAGCACGGCGGCGGGTTCTTCCGCGTCGTCCGCACCTGTCCGCACTGCGGCGGGACGGGCTCCAGGGTCAGCGACCCGTGTCCGGCCTGCGGCGGGAGCCGGTTCGTCAACCGCAAACGGACCATCAAGGTCACCGTCCCGCCGGGCGTCGAGGACGGCCAGCGGATCCGCTACGCCGGCCAGGGCGACGCCGGGGCACCCGGCGCGCCGCGCGGCGACCTGTTCGCCGTCGTCCGCGTGCAGGAACATCCGCTGCTGGAGCGGCACGGGCGCGACCTGCTGTGCCAGGTGCCCGTCTCGCTCGCGCAGGCCGCTCTGGGCGATGAAATCGAGGTGCCCACCCTCGGCGGCAGCGAGCAACTCCAGATTGGTCGCGGCACGCAGAGCGGCGACCTGTACCGCCTGGAGGGACGCGGGCTGCCCGACGTCCGCGGCAGGCGGCGCGGCGATCTGCTCGTCCAGACGATCGTGGAGGTGCCGAAGAAACTCAGCCGCCGGCAGGAGGAACTCCTCCGCGAGTTCGCCGAGGAAGGCAAGCGGGGCGCCACGCCCCAACGCAACGGATATCTGAAACGCCTCGACGCCTACCGCAAGCAGCAGCGCGAAACGGCGCCGAAGGAAGACGGTTCGAAGGATGTGTCATGAGTCGCGATCGATCCAGAAAACCCCGCCGTTCGCACGACGCCGACGAGCGGTCCGCGCCTCGGGGCGCCGAGCGCGCCGCCCGAGAGGCCGACGAACGCGGCGGGCAGACCGCCCCGGACGCCTCGGCGCCAGAGGCCGAGGCGGAGGGCGAGCAGGCTCCGCCCCAGACGGTCGAAGCCGCGCTCGAGGCGAGCCGGCGCGAGGTCCAGGACCTCAAGGATCGCCTCCAGCGCCTCGCCGCCGACTTCTCGAACTATCAGAAACGGACGCAGCGGCGCCTGGAGGAGGAGAAACGCGAGGCCGTCCGCGCGTTTCTCCGCGACCTGTTGCCCGTCATCGACAATTTCGAACGGGCCCTCGCCTCCGCAGGCGAGGGCGGCGACCCGGAGGCGTTCCACCAGGGCGTCCGGATGGTCCACGACCAGTTGCTCGCGGCCCTGGCCCGCCACGGCGTGGAGCCGATCGACGCCGCCGGAAGCCGCTTCGACCCCGAGCATCACGAGGCCGTCGCCCACGTGCCGAGCGAGGAGCATCCGTCCGGCCACGTCATCGACGAGGTCCAGCGCGGGTACCGCCACGGC
>Ga0272441_10004163_pt1 | contig 26624 bp, 30 predicted proteins | sample SSMProp6N_FD_193582 | JGI IMG/M metagenome (GOLD analysis project Ga0272441, IMG submission 193582) | Marine sediment archaeal communities from Little Sippewissett salt marsh, Falmouth, MA, United States - SSM-Prop-6N | ecosystem: Environmental > Aquatic > Marine > Wetlands > Sediment ... | reverse complement strand
GGCCACCCGCCCGTTCTCCCCCTTCCGGCTTACGTTTGCAGCGAAGAAGGTGATCCACAACAAGCGGGTGCGAGTTGAGGATGACGTCACTGGTGCCCCGGCGCTGCAGCAGGAATTGTACGAGCCATCGGTGGTGCTGAGGGAGAACCTCGACTATATCGTGGGCGACGGGTATATCACGTTCGTGGATGGGTTGTTCACTCCTCAGTCCATGGCGCCAGAAGAGTTGTGGGCGGAGTGCGTCTTCGTCGACAACACGGAGGCTATTGAAGGGAACTTCGGCCGGCTGGTGGATCTCAAGAAGGATGACCTGACGCAGAAACAGACCAGGGTTCCATACCTCAGTGCGGTCAAAGGTCTATTCTACGCCGCCACCAATGGACCAGATATCGCCAACATCCGTCTCGGCCTCCAGATTCTCCTTGGTCTGCCATACGCAGAGGCCAGGGGCAAGATCATCGAGCTCGAGGAGTACTACTCTCAGGATGTGAATGGGAACGATCTAGGGCGTTTCTTGATCGAGGACGTAGACAGTCGGGGTAAGGTCACCGGGTTCCGCCGCCTCTACTTCTACCCCACTGTCGTCGGAATCGAGACAAACAAGACCACTGGCGAGGCGTACAAGATAGGGGATATCGTCCAGAAGTGGGCCCCGCTGTCTCGAGGGGTAGAGGTTCAGGACTGGGAAAAGACACCGGATCTATGGCGCAGGTCACTTGGCGGTCTCGAGATTCTCAAGTACTTCACGCTCAAGATCTTCATCAACGGCGACGTATTCGACTCCAACGATGTCGAGTTCGCGTTCGATTTCGTCAACCGCATCAAGCCGGCTTATACCCGGGTCATCTCCACCGCATTCAAGTCCTTCATAGACGACATCGAGATCGATGACATAGTCGGCGGGTCGATGAGTTTGGGATTCTATGACAATGGCGGATGGCCCCTGGAAACCGCCATCCGTGCTGACGACGACAACCAACAGGGGTACACACTGTGGAACTTTGGTTCACGCCCCTTCATGACGAGGACCTTGGCCCTACTTCGAGACGTGATCACGGTGAAGAATGGGACGGACATCCAGGCGACGTCGGCTACGGGGTGGGACGTCACTCATGTCCGAGCCCGGATAGACGCGGACGACCCCTACACCAATGCTCCAGTCCGTGAAGGCGATATGCTCGTGATCTTCCGTGGCCAGCCGGGCGCCACGATGTACACGAACGTGCTCTACGAGATCGGGGAAGTAGTAGACGCTAATACCATCACGCTTCTCCAGGAAGGTCAGCCTTCGGACCCCACTACGTACGGCATCACCGCTCTCGATGCGAACGCCTTCGTCACTGGCGGACCGCTCGTGTGCTGTATCGTGAGGAGAGAATCGAACCCCATCATCAAGGGAAGCGACCTGGTCACCGACGGTACCGACGAAGTCACTTCGGCCTCCGCCCTATTCTTGACCAATGGAGCGGGCCCTGACGACCACCTGATCATTGAAAGTGGGCCTAACGCGGGTGAGTACCGGATCGATGTCATATCCACCAGCCCCCTGAACATCTCCGAGACTGAAGTCAAGTTGGTGAACCTCGACGGTTCAGCTGTGACTCTTGGTGCTGGCACCGACCAGGACTTCAGGGTCATCCGGTACTTGATGATGGACTCTGTGATCTCGGGGGCCCGGGTCTTGTACACTGGTAGCGCAGTTGAGATCGAAGTACTGGACACAGGGAACTCCGATAAGCCCAAGGACGTCTTCACCCCAGGATTGGTGGGTTCAACCATCAATGTGGCGGGGTCTGAGAACCCCGTGAACGATGGTGACTTCGTGGTATCAGCCTACATCCACCCGGGCCGAATCCGAATCACAAGTGCGTCCACGACCAGCGATACCAACTTCCAGGCCACTGTTCGTTTGAACGCCGTGTGGGTTCCTGGCCTCACTGCACTGAATACGCTTGTGGGGTCACCGCCGGGGTCAGCCACCATCTACTACGGGAACATCTGGCACCCTGGATTCGAAACCATTGACAACTTGGCGCCCTCCGAAGCGGTAGAGTGCGAGTTGATTAGTGTATAACGTGCTGTTACACTGACCCGGAGAGGGACGATGTTGAATCTGAGTGAAATTGGTGGGGTCGACTTCGGAGTACAGAGCAACTTCGAGGCCCGCCTCCGTCGAAACGGCAAGCTGGTAGAGCGGCGCGAGGGGCACAACGTCTTCACCGTTACTGGCCGCAATTGGTTGACCAAGCTCATCTCGTGGCAGACTATAGGCGCGGCTGACGTACCCTTCACCCATCGTCGAGTGCGTTGGATCGGGGTCGGCGTCAGCAGTCAGTTCGAAGTGACTACGGTCACCACCCTGGCGAACCCTACCCCGGTGAACGCTACGGACTACCTCGTCCCAGTCGATCATTCGTCCATTGAGTTCCCGACTTCCACGTCCGTGCGGTTCATCAAGGAGTTCGGCGCCAACGAGATCTCTGTCACTCCTGGGCCCGCGGTGGTGGTCACCGAAGCTGGACTGTTCGTGGACGTGAACCCGTGGAACTTCAGCCCTGGGGTCGCCGGTACCGAGGACACCCAGGCTTCTGGAGAGACCACGACCCTGGACCCGCAGGTAGCCGGCAATCCGCCTGTCGCGTACAAGGCGTTCGAGGGTATCCCCAAGACCCAAGACTTCACGCTGGAGATCCGTTGGGAGTTCCGCTTCTAGGAGGCCTCGATGTCGGTCAGCAAAGATAAGTTCGAGCACCGGTCCATCTCCCAACTCATGGGGTCGTGGCCGTTTACCATCGACGCCTACGCCAACCCGCCAATGTCGGGGAACGAGTACACGCTCTTCCCCTCGGCCCTGGTGCAGTATGCGACGATCCTGAGTACGCGCAAAGAACCGGCCGCCGGTTATAATCTTGACGCTACCTCCTTCTATCTGTGGGTGGATGACTCGGTCATCACCAATCCTCCACAGCAGCACTTGATCGACTTCGGCACGACCGGCAGCAACTGGACGTTGGCCCAAGTGGTCTCAGAGATCAACTCCGATGTGGGTGAGACGGTCGCCTACGACGATAACGGGTTCCTGCGGTTGCAGAGCCCGCGGTCGGGGCAGACCAGCTACCTTCGAATCGAGACCTTCAATACCCCAGACGTTCTCAACGAGCTCGGCCTGTTCGCCGAGACCATCGTGGTTGGCGGCGAGCCGACGTCGTTGACGCATGTCGACCCCATCCGACAGACTGCCTACCCGGGCCAGCTCTCCATGCTCAATGGAGAGAGCTTCAACCACAATGTGTTCAACCGCATTGCGCTTAGCATGGCGCTCAGCACTGACCGCGTCCACAACCTCGTGGCGAAGAAGCGCCTGGCGGTGAAGAAAGAGCTCGTCACTACGTACACTGATCCAGGCAGCCCTCAGGGCATCACCATTCCTGGTTACGTGTACACAGGGCCCAGCACGTTCAGTTCTCCTCCTACCAGCGATGAGCTTGAGGACATCGTAGCAGTGCTTGATGCTGTCGGCAGTGAGATCGTTCTCAAGCGAGAGGAAGTGTTAGGGGCTATTTCGACTGCAACAGAAGTATATGTGCACGAAAATGGTAGGGTGACAGTAACTGATACCGACTTTACCTGGGATCCTATAGCCGCCGGAGACCCTAATGAGGATTATTACATTGTCCTTAGGTCGTTTCCGTCTGCCCCTAGTTTCGTAGATATCCCTCTGAAAATAGTGTCGGATGAGGCCCCTTCTGATCCATACCAATGTGTTGTACAAGCGGTGCACCCCGACACTGGACAGCTGCTTGCGGATCTTATTACACGAGGTATAGACCACTTTGGAACATCAGAAAAAGTTGAGATCACCAAGAACAAAGTGAAGGCTTCGGGCCTCTATGACTCGCAGGGCGGGTCGCGTATCGAGAAGTCCCAGACCGAGAAGGTAGCGGCAACCTCCATCGACCGCATCGAGCTCAACAATCGCATCTGGTGTGATGGCGCCACTTTCGAAACTGCCAATGTCGCCGAGGGCGACCTGGTCGTCATCGCTAGTACGGGGCAGACTGATCCCTATGACAACGCCGGTAATTACCGTGTGTCCAAGGTCATCGACGAGGAGACGCTCGAGCTCGTGGGTGAGGACTTCGGGCCCATCATCCTCAATCCTATCGAGGGAGGGGGCTACGGTACCGCGCAGGTCCTGACCGACGGCGAGTTCTGGCTGAACCCATTCTTGCAGTTCACTACAGACCCATCAGGGGCTTACGTGGATCCTGAGGGAGGGTCGACAGTCCGGGTGAACTACCTCGGCATGTCTAGCTTCTTGGACGCAGCTGGCGACGACCCGGCGTTCCTCGCCGGGCCCAGCATCCGGTATACGCAGGAGATGTCCCAAGATACGAAGACAGCTCTCCTCAACATATGGGGGTCGTCGGCACAGACCGCCGACGACCTGCTGTACCCGAGCGACAATCTGGCCAACATGAACCTCGAGCGTCTCAACGTACGCCTCAACTATGGTCACTACGACGACACGGGCCGGCATTCTACCATCTACCCAGATGAGGTATGGGTAGGGGATCCTGACGACAGTCTCCTCGAAGGTACGCTCAACCTCCAAAAGGATGGGGTTCGTTGGTACGAGGGCAACTCGTCAAATGATTTGGCCGCGGGCTCCCTCCTGCAAATGAGGTCCTACGGTACAGCCGGCGCCACGTATGTCCCTGGCGCGGCAGGGATTTGGACTGGTACATCTTCGGCGGCCCCCTCCGAAAGAATGGTCGTACTCCCCGACGGGTCTGTCTATTTTTCCATAGGCTCTACTGGCAGCCTAACCCCTGCCCAGACGGCGACATGGACGTTCTCCAACGAGGCTAGCGACTCGCGCCTAGCAGTTAGTGGTACTGGGCAAGATACACTACTTATTTTCCAAGACGATGGAGATGACAAGTGGACGTGGCGCAGCCAAACTGCAGCGTCCCACCGGTATCTGGCTCTACTTAGTACACTTGCCACAAACATCCCGTCCAACCCAATTGTGCAGTTCGACGGCCAGAATCGAAGGACTACGTTCAATAGCTTCGCCGAAGGAGACGCAGTTAGAATAAGTTCCGAAGGTGGGACCGCTACTCCACTTACGAGACAAACCCTCAGTATCGAAAATCTGGCATACGACTATGGTACGGGCTCTGCCACCATAGCCAGTCATGATGTTTACACCTATGCTGCTCCTAACGAAGGTTTCAATTCGTGGACCAATGCGACCCTGTACGGGTCTAATGTTCGCACCAACATTGGCGGCGAGTATAACTCAAGCACGATAATTGGCGTTCGTAGTCTGATTGACCACGACTTTGACAGTACGTCCGGCCTTGCCTTGGTTGGTGTTAAAGGGGAGATGGACATTGACGCGGATGCCACTAATGTTTATTCCTTTTGGAATAGCACCAATATAGCATCGGGCAAATCGATATCCGATGACGTCTACGGATTCAAAAATGACGTTAGTATGAATGGTGACTGCAATATATTATATGGCGCTTACACATCGCTGGGCTTGAATTTTGGTAGCGACCCAGGCACTGTCTACGGGCATAGAATATTTGCAGAGGTTGACGATTCTCTAGCAACTACCGATTTTTACGGGTTGCGTTTAGACATTTCTGTTCTTGCAGGAGGACTCAACAACATATACGGGTTGTACCTCGGCGACTACAATGCTGCTGCGGGCGGTACAGCGTACGGTGTCTATCAGCTCGGCACCTCAGTCGAGAACATTTTTCAAGGGCCCGTGTATGCGACGGAGGTAGGCACTAACTCGGCCACTAGCTTGGCGTTAGTAACCAACAGCACCGAGCAGCTGATTGTGACCTCCACCGGAAAATTTGGTACGAATGGAGAGACTTCCCCCGATATCGATCCTGGTGGTATCTGTATTTACCTGGACAGTCTAGCGCCGAATGCCCTGTCAATAAAGCAGAACGGCTTTAATAACCCATTCTACAACTTTTTTGAGACGGATACCTTTGCCATGCTGCGGGGTTGGAGTGCTACAACAAGCAGCGGAATTCTTAACTTAGTTTCCTGTTCGGATATCAATCTGGCTTTGGAATTAGATGCTTGTGCTGGGACCACTTCTAGCGTAACAGGCAGCGGCGCGCTAGGGGCCATGCACGTAAAATCTGCCACAGACAATGGGGCTGGCAGCTTTGCGTCTATGGGAAACAACGATAATCTTTTTACCGTGGCCAACAACGCCAACACGAGATTCATAATAAAGGGCGATGGGGATATCCGTACCGCTACTGGGTCGGTTGCCATCTTCGATGGTGAGGAAGACGCCGTGGCATGTCGTGACCTTGCTTACGTGATATCGGACAAACCGGGTGACATTTGGAAGTACAATCAAGAGGCTTTCAATAGAATCGGGATCATGGAAGGTGGTTTCCTTTCCTTGCATGGAGCCACGGGGCTGATACTGGGCGGAGTGGGTGAAATTTATCAAGTATTGGATTACGTGTTGAAGAACATGCTCAATACCGATTACGATACGATCCGTAAGCTGATTCGTCAGGAATCGTAATATAGAGGAGACTGCTATGCCTTTGCAGCTGACAAGTGCAATCCAAGTAGGCGATCTTGACGTGGAAAACTATACACACGTTCAGATCTCTTCATTCTTGTTCGATAGGAGAAAGAGTTGTATCACATTGGAGGTAGTGGAGGGCTACCTCGACGAGGACGATAACTTCGTTGAGGGTAAGCACTCGCGCCCTAGTAAGTTTTTGATCAAGGATTTACCTCAAGAAGGCACTGAAGGTGAAGACCGATATTCACCCGCCGATCCTCAGTACAGCACGATGGTCGGAGGTACCAATGGAGAAAGTGGAGAGCTAGTATACAATACTGTGGCTAACGCTCTCTACCAGTGGCTGATTGACAATGGACACTACGCCGGCACGATTGTATAACATCCCGAGAAGGAGGGTACCATGACCGGGAATCAGACAGAGCAGTACCAGGAGTATCTCAAGGATCTTATCGGGCGCCTGCAGGATGGGAAGCAGGACGTCGAGGGCGCGGAGCTTACGCTCGGTAAGATGTACCTCGACTCTCAGATCAAGCTCCAGCAGGTCATCCAGGAGCGAGAGAACGCGACCAAGCAGCTCAACTCCATGCAGCAGCGGCTGCAACAGCTCAACGCCGCGGTACAGGAAGAGGTGGGGCGTAGTGGTGGGTTGGCGGAGTCTCTCGTCGCTCTGAAGTTCGGGGGTGGTCAAGACGAGAAGGTGGCCCCCGTGAACAGGAAAGGCCGCCGAGCTGCAGCGTCCAAATCCAAGAAAGAGAAGACCGATGGCTGACTCGAAGATGGAGGGTTTGGTAGTCAAGATCTCTGGCGAGAACCGCGCCAGCTTCATCATCGCTATCGTCCTCATCATCGCGTTCGCTATTGGCATGGCCGTCCTGGCAGCCCTGTACGTGCTGAACAGACGCAAGATCATGGAGGCCAAGAGCAAGCTGCGTAAGCTCGAGGAGGAGCTCAAGCGGGTAGATGAAGAAGCCCGGTTGGCCCAGGAGCAGAAGAAGCGCGAGCAGCTCGAGGCCAAAGCCACCAAGCTCCGTGCTCGTATCGACGCCGAGACCAAGAAGATCAAGGACGTCGACGAGAAACGCAGCGCCTTCGACGAGATGTTGGAGAAGGTGCGGAGCTGGGAAGACATTCGGGTGACCGGGCCATGAGGTTGGTGGCTGCATTGCTCCTATTTTTGTTGGCCCCGCTGGTCCTGGTCATCCCCCCCGCCAGGGCCGATTCGACAGACCCTGGCCCGGTCACCATTCAGACGCAATACGTTGCCCCAGGAACGCCTTACGTGGTTCCAGAGGTAGGGGAGGTTAGGTACTACCTATTTGACGAGTACAAGCTCATCCTGAAGGTCGACAACGACCTGTACTTGGCCAACCAGGAGATCCTGTCTCTCGAGAAGACCAATCTCTACCTCAACGAGCTCGTCACAACCGAGAAGGATCGGGCTGATACCTTCAAGGGGGAGCGCGACGTCTTCAAGAAGCGTAGTGAGAGGCTGGACAAGAACTGGAAGAAGTGTGAGGACGAGCTCACGGCGTTCGACTGGCAGAGTTTCCTCATCGGGGCCGGGTCTGGGGCGGCGACCACCCTCTTGATCATTCTGGGGATTGTACTGGGGACGTAGCTAAGAAGAAGGGGCGATAGTCCCCTTCTTGTAGTTAGTACTTCTCAGCCGCGTTCATACAGGTAGCTGCCACCTGCACGAGCCGCTTCCGGAAGCGCTTTGAGTTGAAGTTCGGACCCTGGTAGAGGTCCAGTTCTTGAGCGGCTTTCCCTAGCAGCAGCACCAACACAGCGATCCAGTCTACTGGCTCTTTCGCCACGTCAGATGCCTCCCACCGTTGTATCTGGTAGGCCCGCTCGGATAGGACTTCGTCGATGACTTTCCTGCAGGCGTCGTTGAATCGTCGTTCCCCGCTCATGCCCCTCCTTCCCACAGCAGCTTCTTGAGCAGCTGCGCATCGTCGAGCTCGTGGTATCCGACCCCTACTTGGTCAGCCAGTTCTCTGAGCTCGACACCTGACATGGCTTTCAGACGCTCCTTGGTCACGTCGACCCCTGCGATCAGTCTTCCCCCGAGTCCGCACCCTCCATGTCGTCGAGGTAGGCGTCGATGGTCTCGCCGGACGCGACCAGCAGCGTCTCCTCGGAGAACTCATCCGGGGAGAGGATGAGCTTCATGATCACATCGTGGAGCGCGGTGAGGCGGAGGTTCCCGCGCTCACGGCTGTAGTCGATGTTCTGCATGATCTCCTGGGCCGCGGACTTGAGCTCCGACGTCACCTGCTCGACCACCATGGCGGCGATCTCTTCCTTGTCCTCCTGCGTCAGGCCGGCGGGCACGGCCGGTGTCTCTTCATCGAGACCCTCGACCTTGCTCTTCTTGCCGCCAGTAGCCGGCTTGGCCGTCTTGGCTTCGGCCGCGGCCTTGCCCACGTTGTTCTTGCCAGGAGCCTTCTTGCCCTTCGGGCCACCACGCAGACTCACTTTCGCCATCTTCTCCTCCTTCTTGGCGCTCTTCGCGCCACGGGTTTTCTTCTTGGACTTCTTCTTGTCGTCGACGATCAGCTCAGCGGCGACCTCGGCGTCGAGGATCGCAGTAATGAGCTGATCAGTGCTCCAGAACATTGTTCGGTCAGGGGATTCCCCGACCGGCCCCTCTGGGTCGATTGCGTACTTCCGCAGAGAGAATGAATCTCGAATCAGCTTCTCTCCATCCTCCGTGAGTCGGACGTTGCCATCCTCGTCGGTGGTGTATCGAAGCTGTTCCTCCCGCTCGGAGCGGGTCATTCCCTCCCGGAGGTACCCTTGGAGCATGGTCGTGTAGTCTTCTGCCACATTCACCTCCTCTGGGTTGTCTTCCAGGATGAGCGTACGGATTTGATGGATCCCCTTGAGGGCACTCATCCCCGCGATAGCGTACGCCGACTCGCGGTTCAGGAGTTCTCTCCCGCCAACGGGAGCCCACAGAGGACACTCACGGTAGTTGTCTGGGGTGATGACCGCCCCTTCATCGAACATACCGCGCTTGCCCACCTTCAGGAAGTCGCACCCATTGAGGTTCCGGCATGTGATACAGAGCTGGTTCACGCGATCTGCCCCTTATTCACCTCGTAGCAATCCAGGATCTGGAGATCCGGGCACCCGGGGCAATTGGGGCAGCAGCTCTTGGGCGCCGTGTCCTGCAATCGAGCCCACCACCGGATGAGCCACTTGGACATGCGGTCTGCAATTCCGGCAGTGGGGCTACTGAGGTCGATGGGCTCCAAGTTCCGCAGGGCGTAAATGAGCACCTCTCGGGGAACGGACTTCGCCGCCCCCGGGATGCCGTTCAGCCGAGCCAATGAGACCAGCTCAGTATGGTTCAACTGGTCGAGTATCTCTGCCATGTGCCCTCCTTTTCACACGGCGAATCAGGGACCGATGACTTCTACAACTACAACAGCGGCCTCTTCTTCGCCAACCCTTTTTCGTTGGGAGCCTTCAAACACCTGGGAGTCGTCGGGTATGCCCAACGATTTGATGACGCAGTCCTGGATGAACTTCACGCGGTTGTCCACGTCGATCTTCTTGTACCGCGTGGCCGCCTTCCTCTGACCCTTCTTCTCGCCGCGGGAGAAGGTCTCCCACCAGCCAGCGTTCTCGAGGGCCTTGAAGTAGACGGTCACGTGGAAGGAGTATTGTGTCTCCAGATCGACTGGTAGATTGGATACCTCGTGCAGGTTCTCCATGACCACCTTCTTGACGTGCTCCCGGTATCGGTGGGCCTCCTTGGTGAGAGCAACCCCGCCGCCCTTCCTCCGGACGTACAGCCGGTTCACTGAGGGAGGAAGCTCGAGCCTAAGCTCAATCCTTGTTACGGGGTCTGATTGACCTGAGGGGCACTCTTCTGCCCTTCGTAGGCGTATCCTCACCATCCGAATCCTCCTTTGGCGTGCGCCTCGTTCTGAACTGGGAGCTACCGATAGCCCGAGCCCCGTCGACACGCAGCCGTTCTTTCTCCAATGCCGTCTGCTTGATGGTCACCTCTCTGGAAATGGTTTTGAGATCCTGCTCGGCGATGTTGACGACAGCCTCCATGACCTCGTACATGGCATTGAGTCGTTCGTACTCGCCGCTCGCTTCTACGAACCTGACATCGAACCTCGCAGCGTCACTACGCTGCTGGTCCGTCCTGTTCTTCCCCGTGTCCGGGTCGATCTTCTTCATGTCCCGAACCAGGGACCACAGGAATTCTTTCTGTCGCTTGGCTTCCGATCGTTTCGCCCCGCACAGCTTGAACTGGTAGGAGACATACCCGTACCAATTGGAGAACAAGCTGTACAAGGCTGACAACTGGTCGAGGCTCAGGGTGCGGATTACCGTCGGCAGACGACCGTCGAAGAAGTCTCCCGACCGTACGTTGCGGTAGATGGTCTCGTGGTCATCCTCGATGCAGGGGCGCGGCCGAGCCACGAACCCCATCTTGTTGAGTTCCTGGACCACGTCCTCGTAGTACGTGTAGTACTCCATACCCTTCTCGACGTCACAGTCGAAACTGTCGGATACGTCGCGCGTCCGATTCCCTGCCACGCGATTTCCTCCTGCTGGAGAACTCACAGTGGTAGGTGTACGGGCACAGGAAACAGTTGCCTCCTGATGCTGCGTTCACCATAGGGCCCTTGTTGTAGGCCGCATCCACCACTGGAGTGATCTCCTGTTTGATGTTCTGCCACACTTCTTCGTCGTAGGTGACGACATGCTCTTTGAGTTCGCTGTTGTTCTTACAGAAGTACAAGATGATGCCGAACGGCACATCCGCCAGCCGCATGTAGCACATGAGCTGCCTGGGGTGGTCCGGCAGTGGGGCCTTCTGTACCTTCTCGAATCCGTGGCTTCCTCCTTCTCGGATGGACTTGATTTCCAGCATGGCCCTGGCGAATGTCCAGGTGAAGCGCCCATCCGAATGACTCTTGATGTGCAGCTCCTCGTCGACCAGGGGCACCTCATCCTCGAACTGGTCCCCGTACATGTTGTGGAAGTGTGTCTGCAACATGACGTGGATGAGAGTACCCAAGTCGAAGATCATCCTGGTCTTGGGGTCGATCTGACCAGACGAGGCCTCGAGCTCTCCGGTGCACTCGTAGTACGCCCGCAGAGGACAGAACCCGACGTGGGATACCGTCGACGGGTGGATCCCGAGAGAACGGTCGCTGGGCCCCACGGTGAATTCCCCCGAGGTCGGCATGGCGTTCTCCCCGACCCAGTTGAGGTACTTGTAGTAGTCGTCGAGGACACCAATCTGAGCCTTGGCCTCCTCGATTTCTACCTTGCTGGCCTTCTTCAGGTCGTCAATCGTCAGTATTGCCACTCCTACTCCTTTCCAGCAGGGTCTCGAAAGCCCAGGCGGGCATCACCACGAACCTGCGGTGCGGGTTGACTCCCTGGAACTCGATCTCCATGTAGGGGAGCTCTTCCCCCACGGCTTCAGCTTCGATCTTGTTCAGTAGCTCGAGCTTCAGGGAGTAGGACTTCGCCCGGGTGAGCTTACACTCCCCGCGGGAAACACCAGCGTCACGAACATCACTCTTCACGGTGTCTATCGACCCCGACCCGGGCTGGGCTCTCCCGCCGTACCGTTCCGCCGCCTTCTTCTCCTGACGCCGGCTGCGCTTCTGGCTGTCTGTGCGGCCCTTTATCACGGCGGTCGAGGCGTTCCCGGGCTCTACACGTCCCCCGCACTTGGGACAACCAACGATGGACACCGTTCCTATGAGCTCCCTGATGGTGAATCGGTGGCCGCACTTGGTACAGACCACCTCCACCTTCCTGGACAACCTCACCGGTACCTCACCATGACGCCGGAGACCAACATACATTGGTCACGCAGAATTTCCAGGAGCTTGGGGTCCCCGGCAATATCCTCCGCGATGTTGTTGATCCCTTGTTTGCGGATCTGTTTACCTTCGGCGTAGCTCCAAGTGGCCCAGGAGCCCGACATCTCGATGACACCCAGTCTCTTGGCCGTATCTACTGCCTCGGTGGCAGTGTCGATGCCTCCGTAGTGGTGCTCGAGCACGTCGGACCAGAGGACCGGGTCACCCTTGGCCAGGTGGAAGAAGTTGAATTGCCCGTTCTTCCCATCGTGGGTACCGGCCTTGCCCTTCGTGAGCTTCCAGTTCACTTCCTTACCGATGACGGGCTTCCTGTCCCCTGGGCGGATGTTCTTGCCGCGGGTGAGCTCAATACTCACCAGCTGACCGTGCTTCCATGCGTAGGCGTCGGCAGCTGGTTTTGTAGTGGGCCCACGACCAGTGAATCCCATCTTGGCGCGTGCCTGGTTGATACCGATGATAGTGGTCTCGAGCATCCTCCCGTCTTCCCTGTCCAGCATGAACAGGGGGTAGATACGGTTCTGGAAGTCGGTTACCACTCGGGCAGACCCACCGGGCTTCATGTCCCCGATGTCCCGCTCCTCCTGATCCTTTGGTAGGAGGGCGCCGAGGGACTCGATGACGACGATGTTGAACACATCCTCACGCAGAGCGTCTACGAGGGCCTCGAGCCCGTCGTCCGCGGTACTCGCCGCTAGGAGCACGACGTTCCCGATGCTCTTCAAGAGGTCTGCCTTCTCCTCCTTGGTGAACGGAGGCAGCCCTTGAATCTTACGCATGGTCTCAAACTCTTCGATCTCGGCTTCGGAGTACCCGACGCAGAACCCCGACTTCCTGGCGAAACTCTTGTCCGTGCGGATCTCGGTGCTGTACACCAGGATGGATGCGTCCTCACCATAGATGCGCTGGTGCTCACCACAGGTGCGGAACGCCAGGTGGGTCTTGCCGACGGACTCTGCCCCGTAGATCTGGGTTCCGCCACCAGCGTGGAGGCCTCCTCCGAGGTCGATGTCCAGCCCCAATACTCCTGTGGGTCGGCGCAGGTAGTACGGCGTGCGGGCTTCGCTCGCCATCTTTACCTGTGCTCTTCCCTTGAAGGATGAGGAAGCGTTGATCTTCTTCACCCAGGCGTTGACTCTATCCGATGTCGTGGGCTCCTTTGTCTTGGGCTCCACCTTGGATGACTTGGAATCGTTCGTTGATTCCTTCTTCTTTCTCGGCATTCCTTTCTCCAAACCAAGCCCACAAATCTGATTGGGCCTGCATAGGGCTCGAGTACGGCCCCATAACATTGTTTTGGTCAACGAGGTAGAAGAGCCCATCCTTCTCGGTCACGGACGGGCCTTCCCCCAGCTGAACGATAGTACCGTCCTGCCCACAGTTAGGGCAGAACTCGTCTACAATCTCCTCTGCGTACAGGATCTCGAGCTGGTAGATGTGCTTGCACGCAGTACACCCGTACATCATTCCGTCTTCTTCTCGAACGGCTGGGTGCCGTGTTCGGGACAAGCACCTCCGGAGTCGAGCTCCTTGCCGCAGATGGGGCACTTGTCGTTGTTGAACTGCTCGCTGGCTTCTTTCACTTTCTCATCATCCAGCGCCACACCGTACTTGTTCATTCCGTCTTCACACATGGTCGTCTCCTGAGCGCCCTTGCGGGGTTGAATTTCAGCAGCATCCGCTCCGGCGCGTTGATGATATCTCCTGTTCTTGGGTGTCGTATCTTCTTGGGTGGGGCCGTCTTCCAACGGAAGGTACCCAACCCCTTCACGATGATGTCGTTCCCGTTCTCCAAGGATTCAACGAGGACATCCAAGAACAACCCCACCATCTCTTGGGTGAACTCCAGTTGCAGGCGAGAGCGGTCGGACATCTCCTTGATAAGATCCCCAGTGTTCATTTTGCCTGATCCCATGAGGTCACGATTTTCAGGTCAACAGGCAGAGATACGCACAGCGCCTCTATGTCATCCCCGAATGGGTGTTCCATGTAGTGGCGCACGTACTCCGCGGCTTCTTCTGCGTACTGCTCTGGTACCTCGATAACGAGCTCGTCGTGAATCTGGTTCAGCATCTTCGCGTGCAGGCGGTTGAGCACTGGGCACTCGTCAATGCGGATCATGGCGTTCTTCACGATGTCAGCAGCGGAACCCTGGATGGTAGCGTTCACGGCCTCGCGCTCGGCGTGACTGCGAATAGCGAAGCTGTCGTTACGGATGGCTGCTCCCAGTCTACGACGACGGCCGGAGATAGTGCGGACGAACCCGTCCCGGTAGCAGTCAGCTTGGGTCTCTTTGATGTAGCTTTCGACCCCAGGGAACACCTTGTTGAGGTACGTGTTGATCTTCTTCCTAGCTTCCTTCTTATCGATGCCCAGGCTCTTGCCTATCTTCACGGGCCCGGCGCCATACAAAATACCAAAGCCGATGGTCTTGGCGTCCTGCCGGTACCCCTTGAGGACATCCTGTTCTGGAGTGCGCTCCTCAGCCTTCTTGGCCTCCATCACGGCGTCGTAGGGGACGTCGTACATGTAGGACGCTGTGAAGCAGTGGAGGTCCCTGTCCTCCCTAATCGCCTCAATCATCCGACGGTCGCCGGACATGTGCGCCATGATACGCATTTCCAGCTGGCCGTAGTCGGCTACGATGAGTAGGTTCCCGGGCTCTGGGATGAACGCCTGACGTATACCCCATTGGTCATTGTCAGGGCGTGGCATGTTCTGCGAGTTCGGGGTTGAAGTAGAAAACCTCCCAGTACGGGCACCCATTTGATTGAAGCTTGGGTGGATACGCCCGCCGTCAAAATAATTGGCCAAGTTCAATATGGCCATGAGGTAGGTGCTTCTGGTCTTGTAGAGCTTTCTGGTTTTGACCACTAACGCGGCCAGTTCTACCCCCTTCAATTCCAGCTCGTTCATCACCTCCTCGTCGCATGAAGGCTGCTGGGTCTTGTCGCTTAGCTTGACGGGCTTGAGCGCCATGCCTCCTTCGTCCTTGGGTCCGAAGAAGATCGCGGCCAGCTGCTTGGGGGAGTTGATGTTTACTACTTTGCCCACTTCCCTGTTGATGCTCTTCTCAGTCTTCTCAATCTCCTTGTCGATGAGGGGAATCTGTTTCTGAAGGTGAGCGCGGTCGATGTACAGACCTCGCCTCTCCATCCTCCAGAGCATGCGAGTCGTCGGCACCTCCACATCCAGGAAGTAGTCGAACATGTTGGCGCTGTCGGGGTCTTCCGGAAACAGCTCCTGCCCTTCCAGCTCTGCGCGGTAGAGTTCGTACAGCCGAAGGGTCGCGTAGGCATCGAGACTGGCGTAGTACACTACCCGGTCGCGGGGTAGGTCGAAGAGGCTGGTCTCGTGCTCCTTGACCTTGAGCGGCTTGCCGTTCTCGTCCTTGAGGTCATTGAACAAGTCCTTGAACTTGACCATGCGGATGCCCAAGTCCCGGCGAGCGCAATCTTTCAACCCGGCGCGGCCCTGGATGTTCTCGTCGTTGATCATGGCCATGACCATGACATCTATGACCGTTGCGTTCCACATGTTGATGCCACAGTTCCACGCGATATGGGTATCGTATTTGGCATTCCACATCACGAAGATGGCATCTGGGTGCTCGAGGAGTGGAATGAACATGCGGAAGTACTCCCCATCGATACACCATCTCTGGTACTCGCCATCATCTATCTGGAAGGACAAGGACCAGAACGTCACGGTGTCCGACATCCAATCCAGAGGATAAGAGTTCCCTACCTTGAACGGTAGCTTCTTACCGAAGGTCTCAGTGTCGAAACCAATCGGCCGCCCCTGCCGCACCAGGTAGAGACAATAGTGTAGCAGTTCCCGGGCCTCCTCCTCCGTCGAAGCGTACGACGGTACCGGAACCCCGGTGTCCCATTTATGGGCCATGGTTCCTCCTGAGAGGAAGGGGGCGGCCCGGAGGCCGCCCCCTTCCGTAGGGGTTAGTAGTCGCCGTAGTCGTCATCGTCCCCGTCGTCGTCACCGACTCCGTCGACCTTGGGGCCCTTGTAGTACTTGGCTTTGCCTCCGGTGTTGCTGGTGGACCAGGGGTTCTCCAGGCCGAGCAACGCGGACTGTTCGGACGCGGACATGGTCTCGAACACCTCGTTGAGGTCGATGACCTGCTCGTTGCGCTTGGCCACCTTCTCCGCGATCTCCTTGTCGGGCCCCTGGTGCTCTGGGTCGAACAGCTTCTCGTTGGGCTCTGCGATGTTCCACTTCAGCACCTCGAGCCGCTTGTCCTTCTTCTGCAGGACCATGGAGACATCGAAGATGCTGTAGGGCTGTGGCTCCTCGTTGCAGCCTTCGCCAGGCATGGCGCAACCCAGGCGCGGAACCAGGATGTCGTTGTGACCACACTCGGGGCACTTGACGTCGTTGCGCACCGTGTTGACCAGTTCGGCATCCGCGTACTCGAAGATGCTCCATTCCGCAGAGCAGTCCTCGCACATGGCCACGTCCTGGTCGAAGTCCACGCTGATGTTCTCCCCGCCGCACTGAGCACAGGTAGTCAGGAAGTCCACCAGCGGGGTCTCGCAGTTGGAGCACAGGTAGTCGAACACTGCCAACCGACCGCCGCACTGGCAATGGGTCTGGACCTGCTGCTCGAGGGGCTCGAACACCGCCCGCCACTGCGGGTAGCTGAACTGGGTGTAGAACCGGGTGCCGAAGATCTTGATGTGGCCTTCCTTGCAGTACTGGCAGCCGCGCTTCTCGCACATCACGCGGTTCTTGTACTCTTTGCCGTCTTTCTTGACGGGCACCATGTGGAACCACTCCTCGATCCAGCCGGCCACCCCGATGTACATGTCGCGGTAGCACTTGGCCATCGAGGTGTTGATCTCCACGTCGAGACCCAGGGACTGGGGGTCGGTGTACGCGCACACCAGGCAGGGAGCGTCGGGCGAGCCGCACTCGATGAACCTACCCTTGCCCTTGCCGACGCCAGGCACCCAGTGTTGGAACCCGATCTTCCAGGGGTCCTCGTTGCCGAAGTTCTCGTACAGGTTCTCTGGGATACCGAAGTGGACCCGGGTGGGGGTCTCGTTCGGGGTCCATCGCTGCCGCCACAGGCGGTTGCCACCGCGGCGCCCGCCACCTTCCCGTTTCCCCGCCTGGGCAGTACGGGCCATGCTACGTCCTACGTTCGTTCTTTGGATCGCCATAGTTTTCCTCCACATCTGACTGATCGTTTCAAGATTGTTTCGAGTTCAGCAGGACTGCAGTCGTCCGGCTGTACATTCTCGTCGTGGTGGTCCAGGTAGTACCCGCGGTAGACTTCGAATGTGCTGTTCCCCAGCCTACCACTGATTTTATCTGCACCCTTATGGCCTGCCTCGTTGTTGTCGAGCAGGATCCATGTTGGGACGCCCATCATCCGGATGAGGCGCTCCTGTTGACTGGTCATGTACGACCCCATGACGGCGACGGTGTTATACCACCCACACTGCACCATCCACAGAGCAGCTTTGTACCCTTCAACTATGATGAGGTACTGAAGCTCCTCCGGTGCGTGGCCGTGGTAGATTGGGTGGAACACCTTGTCCGCTCGCCATAGGTGGTTGCGGATGTTGTCGCTGGAGTAGTCCGGGAACGACTCTCCGAGCTCGCCGAGGTCGTACACCTCTCCTTTATCATTCACTCTCTTCCCGGTGTAGACCTTGTACTTCGGGTATCCGTCACCCGTGGCCCTACCTGAGATACCGATGAGGTTCCCATATACATCCCGAATCGGGAACGTGATCCTCCGGTGTCTCCTGTCGAACCCGATGTCGTGCTCCTTCAATATCTCCTTCGTGAATCCTGCTTTGACCAACGAAGTTGGGCACCAGTCGTATACTCCGAGCAGGGCCTCTGGTAGCTTGTGTTCACCCTCGAATGTCCCGAACTCCTTACGGGGACTCTTGGCGAATGCCTGCAGCAGGGCCTGCTCTTGTTTCAGCTCCTCCTCTTCTTCATGCAGTTCTCGCTCGAGGCGTATCGACCAGACCCCGAGCTTCTTCAATAGGCTCTTGAGACTTTTCCCGTACTCACCACACGTAAAACAGCCCCACGAGCCGTCCTTCTTGCTGACCCAGAATGAAGGGCGCCGCTCCTCGCCTTCCTTGTGGAAGGGACAGGCCGCGCCCACGTACATGTCCCTGTGTCGGACCAGACGAAGGTATTCGTTGGCCACTCTGTTGACGAGTTCGTCCATTCAGGTCACCTGTTGAACTGGTCCTTCGTGTATGACGGTTCCTGTCTCCGTCGGGAATTTCTTTGCATCTCCTCCTGGTCTTTTCCAGCCCAACTGTTGAGGCTGTCGGTATCGAAACTGGCGTTGATGACGTTGAAGTTGTACCCCGGAACGGCATGGATGGTGAATGCCTCGAGCACACCTTCTCGGTTACCGCCCAAGACAATGGCGATCTCCGCTCCTACTCGGGGCGGTCTTTCATCGTCTTCGATAGTCACCTTCCCCGGCATGATGAGGTTTCTACGGGTGATCTTGCTCCTCTTCTGCCGCTCGAACTCTACCTCGTAGTCCTTCTCGTGAAGAGGTTTACCTCTGCGCTTGATGATGCGCATGATGAGGTCTGCCTCCCGGGCGATGGCGTCGGAGTTGGCTACCTCGTCCAAGGACTTCCCCATGTTCTTCTCGCCCATGCGGTTGGCTTGGGCCGTGATGATCACGGGGATGTTGTGCTCCATCGCCAGCTCTTTGAGCTCCTCCGCCAGGCAGGTAATCTTGTACCAGTACTGCGACTTCTCTCCTGCCCGAGGAGTTTGGAGGTGGTAGAAGCTGTCGACGTAGAGCACGTCCGGCTTGTAGTCCCGGACCATGGCGCTGAGACTGGTCACATCCTTGGGAGCCTTTGGGCCGCATACCACTATGAGATCTCGTACTGCATCCACAGTGTTCTGGAGTATCTCCTCGTCTGTGCGGTCCAGCATGTCCGACAACTCGGTTAGCTCTTTGAAGGCCCGCTTCGCTACCTTCTCCGGAAGCCTACCTGCCTTTAGTAACTGGTAGTCCACCTTTGCTATGATGGCACCGAGGCGCAACTTCATCTTGTCCGCGGACATCTCCTTGGACCAGATAAGTACACGCTGCTTGTACTCCATGAAATCATTCACAGCGCTCTTCAGCATGATCCATGTTTTCATGGATTTCATCCTGCCATAGAAGACAATCAGGTCGCCCCCCTTCTTCCCCATAGTGTCCTCAGTCAGACAATCCCATGGCCAGGGTACGCCCTGTATGCTCCCGTCGAGAGCGCCCTCGTAAGCAAGGCGCGTACCCTCTGCTACTTCCCGGATACCGAATCCCTGAGAGGGCTCGAACCTGAAGTCGATATCATAGAGCCGCGCCTTAATTATCCTGAGTGCCTCTTCGGCGTCATCTTCGGCCACCTCATAAATGAACTCCGCGAGCGACCGCAGGTCGGTACCCAGGCACTTGGCCCGCAACGTCGTGATGAGCGTTTTGAGCTGCATCCGATCGTCCTCATCGGTAAGGCTGAAGCCCGGGAACTTCTCCCTAAGTGTCTCCATCATGGGGAGCTCGTTACGAGTGGTGGGGTGGTACCAGTGGTCCTCGATGAACTTGTAGATCCTCCTTGCTTCTCTGTTCTTGAAGTGCTCCTGCTTCAGGCCTGACCCAATCGCAGGACTGAGTGACCCGCTGCGCAGGACGGCGCTGATGACACGATGTTCTAGCGCTGCTGGCATTACAGTTCCCCCAGTCCTTTGGGAAGGCCTCCTTGCTGGTTGGCCTCCTCGTCACTTTCATACCCCGCACCAAGCACGAGCTCACCGAAGTCACACTCAGCAGACTGCACGAACTTGTCGAACAGCTCGAGAGTTTTGGTACTCAGCAGGGATTCGGTCACTACACAGTGGCCCATGGTGTTCCCGCTGGCCTTGTTGGCGTAGACCATGGTGAGGGAGAAGGTTGGGGCTTTCTCCTGGTCGCACTTGAACGACCCGTCCCCGAGGAGAATCGAGTCGAACAAGATTCCGGTTCCAGCTTTCGTATACATGCTACTTCCGGAAGCTGGGTTTCTTGAGGGACGTGCGACCCTTCTTGGGGGCCTTCCCTGCCTGGGGCCTCTTCTTGGCTTTCGCCGTAGCAGGCTTGGCGGTCTTGACCGGGGCCTCCTTCGCGCCGCCCATCACTCGAGCACGGATGGCCTCCACCTCGAGTAGGTCCTGCTCCACCTGTTGGCGTACATACGGGTGGATGATGTCGTGCACGGCCTGGATGTCCTCCAGGTTGTTGTTACACGCCACGCTCACTGAACAGAACGCCCCCGCCTTGTTGCCGTAGTCACTGAGGGCCAGATCAGCTCCGACCACTACCTTCGCTTCCCCATCGCCCAAGTGTTCCTGCAGCTTCGACATGATTCCTTCCTCCAGTTCCTCTGAGAGGAACCCTACGATTTCCTGATTGTGGATGACCCCTTCGGGGTCTTCTACTGACATGTTCCTACGGACGTGATCTCGAAGTTCCACATCCACGTAGTCGGTGGTCTCCACCGCTCACCCGAACTTGGGTGTGAACACCGATGGGCTGAGCTCCTCTCGGTCGCGCCAGGCTCTCTGGAACCTGTCGGACAGTTCGTCAGTCTGCCCGATGAAGAGCTTCGCCGCGTCCCTGTCGAAGTTGACCTTCTTGACGATGCCCGCGGTGAAGAGCTCGAACAGCATGTCCCTGTCCTCCTCCTCGATACAGATGTCGATGACGGCCTGTGGGTCGTAAGCTGGAGTCGAGTGCTTTCGCTGTACGTGGAACTCGCCGATGGTGACCTTCGCCTCCGCCACACGCTTCTTGGCTTCAGCGATGGCCTCGAACACCTGGTCCTCGACGAGTTGGATGTTCTGGAGCTCGGCGGCGGCCTCTGGGAACCGTTCGGTGAAGTCCGCCATGAGTGTCTCGTACTCAGAGCGCAGCTCCTCGTAGTGGGCGACGGCGTCGCGTGCTGCGTTCCACAGTCCAGGGTCGATGTCCGGTCTACCTTCTGGTCCTCTTAGGGAGATCCTTGGCATTGTATTTCCTCCTTGCTTCTTTTTGTACGTTCGAATATTGCATCTTCACCATGTTGACGAGCTTCAGCGCTCTCTCCAGGTCGTCCACCGTCTTCTCTGCCGGCCCGTCGGCGTGCCACTTCTTCGTCTTCGGGTCGATGGAGTCAGCCCGCAAGATGAATGCGGGATGATAGATGGGCATGACGTCGTACTCCAGGGGAACGAAGTCGTTTCCGAACTTGGCCTTCCCTGGAATCGTCATCTTGAAGAGCTCGCCCCGCGAAGACTCCATCGAGTCCCCAATCCTCGTCAGGGCTGCGAAAGCTTGCTTACCCACAGCGATGACCAGTATGGGGTCAACGATGTAAAGCTCCTCGTGGAGCCGCGGCAAGCACGCCACCCTTTCAGCTCTCGTTGGCTCTCTGTTGTTTGGTGGCCGGCACATCACCAGGTTGGTGATGAACAGGTCGTTGGGATCCACCTTCAGAGCCTCGAGCATGGCGCGGAGCAGCTGCCCCGATGCTCCTACGAATGGAACTCCCTCATGATCTTCTTCCTCCCCCGGGCCTTCGCCAACGAGAACGATGTCTGCGTCGGCGTTACCGTACCCGTAGACCAGGGAGTTCCTGGTCTCAGACAGCAGACAGGCCTCACAGCCTCCCCACTGTTGATGGAGTTCGAAGATCCTTTGGGCCTTCCACTCAGGGCTCCAAGGTTCCATCTACTGGTTCCTTGCTATCCGGGGGACGGGTCCGGCAGCTACGAGACCCGCTTGTACAGCGCGCATGGTAGTCTCATTCTACTCGGCGTTTTCGACCAGCTTGTTCATGTTCGCCTGCTCGACGGCCGACTGTGGTACGAAGGCGGCGAAGGGGAACACTTGCATTCTCTTCACCGGCCCACTGTGGATGTCCAACGGCAGGAGTACGACTGTCCGTGCCATACCCCCGTCCTGCGTCTGCCGAGCGAACTCCGCCATCACCCGAACCTCGGTGAGCGTCAGCGGGTCCCCGAGCTCCATCTTCTTGGCGATGGCTTCCTCAACCTCTTCTGGCGTGGCGTTGTCCGAGATATCGTCGCCCACGGGCTTGCCAACCAACTTGTCCTTGCTTGTCCACACTACTGCCCAATGATCCATCATGCCCTCCTAAGGTCTACTTGTTCCCTGACCGCCGGGTACCTCAGCACCCGGAGGAACTTCCGAAGTTTCCTGCACGAGTTGGCGCACAGCTTGATGTTCTTGTCCTCGAGTACCCTCACGAGCGGGGCACCCTTTCCTTCGAGCTCACGCTGGATACGCCCCCACGACTGTTGCAGATCGTTGCTGTTGCTGAACGGCGTGGCGACGTAGAGCGTATCGAGCTTCTTCTTGTTCAAGGCCTCCCGGGCGAGATGGAACGTACCGAACACAGGGTTCTCCTCTCGGAGAATCCTCAGTCGCTCGTTCTCGTCGGCTATGTCCCCGGTGATGGCGTTGTTGTCACCGAACCTGCCGGCCAGGGCGTATACATGGTCCTTGCTGTGGCTCAGCACGATGACTTCTCTTCCCTCTCTGAGATCCCTCCGTATCAGTCCAGCGATGATGTCGTTTCTCCACTCCTTCGACCCCAGGTACCCTTGAACTTTGGCGGCGTTCACGTTCCCATTCACGTCTCGTATCCTAGACCGGTCTCCGGGAGGCATGTGCCAGTCCAGGACATGGAAAACCGTCTGGGGAATCAGGTCCTGTGACAAGTCGCGGTAGACGATCTTGCCCAAATGGTACTGGTAGATGGCCTCGAGCCCGTCCGTTCTGAAGGCCGTCGCTGTCAGCGCGTACCTCCGGCCACGGAATAAGTCTGCCCCAAGTACGAACTTGGGAGCGCTCATGTGGTGCCCCTCATCGAACAAGGCGAGGCCGAACCTATCTCGGAATGCCTTGGGCAGCTTGTCCCGCCGCAAGGCCAGGGTCTGGATGGTCGCGATGACGATGGGGTGTCTTTGCCACTCCATCCTCTTGCCCTGAATGATGCCTACTCCCGACACATTCAGGTGGTTCTCCACCTCCTCCCGCCATTGGGCGATGAGGTTCTTGGAGTTCACGATCACTATGGTCGGAACCTTGAGTCGAGCTGCCAGCATGAGACTGACTACTGTCTTGCCCTTACCGCAGGCGAGGTTCAGGGTACCACTATCGTGGGCCAGCAGAGCTTGAATGGCCCGCTCTTGGGTTTCGTTCCTGGGTACGGCTCTGCTTTCGATATGGACGGTCTCGAAGTCCGGCCGCTCTACGACAAACGAGAATGGGTAGCTGTCGTACGTCTCGGGGTCTACGAAGTTCCGAGGCACGATCAGGTGATGTTCGTTCTCGTCCCACATGCGGAGGACCTTGGGTATAGTACCAAGGACATCTCCGGTCAAGTCGTCGATCACGTCCTCGTCACCGATCACGAACTCGAGCGCGTTCTTGATTGCCGTCAGGGGTATCCTGGCCTTGGGTAGGAGCAGGTTGTTGGTGACGTACGCTGTGTCCGGGTCACGATGAGTAAAGAAGACGCTCAAGGGAGTTCTCCACGACTTGTTGCAGTTGCTCGCGCCAGTCCTCGGGGAGATCCCACTCAACGTCGTCCAGGTAGGACGAGAACGCCTCTACAGCAGCCCCAGCTACCTCACCTACTTCCGGGAACTCCTCCGGCAGATGAACGCCGTACTTGTGGGCCTGCTCCACATTCCACTGAGCCCAGAGCTCCTGGGCGTAGTCATCGGGGCATCCGGAGACCTCGAGAATTTTCTCCAGCGTCTCCCGCTCAGGGATGCGGCTGCCGTTCTCGATCTTCCGAAGGCCCTCGGAGCTGATGCCCACCCGGCTGGCGAAGGTCCGCCGGTCTTGGTACTGCGATCGCTGCCTCAGCTTCTGAATCGCTTCTCCGAAGTCCATCTTCACCTCCATACATAATTTTTATGTATACTACGTTTCTCCTCGTTCGTCTAGGGCCAGCGTCTAGTGCGGAAGAATTCGTGCATCATGGACAGCGCACCCTCCGCCGCGCCCCACAGTGCGTCCTTGGCCAACCGTTGTAGCATGGTCTCCTCGATGTTGTCGATGATCTCCACCGTCGGCCGAGCTCGAGGCACTGCCGGCGCACTCCTGTTGATCGGTACCCTCCGAGATACCCTCGTAGTTGGCGAGCGCAGGGACACCCGACGTGACCTGGGGTACGCTTCCGCTTCAGCCATGGCGTCGCCGCACTCCTCGAAGTGGATACAGTCGACGCACTGCTGGTCATCCTCCTCCCATTTCACACCGAAGCAGCATTTCCCTCCTCTGCTGTAGTGAGCCTGGCAAACATCGCAGTCCCGGTCGACGTTGCCGTTGAAACAGTCAATTATTTTCCTCTTCTGACGCGCGTCCATCGCAACTCCTGTGTTGTTGTCGTTAGGGCGTATTCTGGTAAGGACCTATACGGTATACTTATACCGGAGGTTGCGGGTTTATTTCGGCCTTGACTCTGTCGAGACCCGCAGCTAGGCTGGAAATTGTAGACTTTTCGAGGAGAGCCTTTCATGAACTATGCCGGCGTGACCATCGACTTCTACGACGACAAGGGTGCCACCGTTCGAGCCCGGTTCCCGGACCCGGATTCCCTTCCCGACTTCGTCAAATCCGCGAACGTGATGCCTCAAGACGATATCCCGAACGAGGATTTCGCTCTGGTGGCCCTCAACGAAGGCCACGTCATGCGTAAGTTCGCGTGCAACGACAAGGGCACCACGGCTATGTCCGTGATGTACCTGATGGAGCACGGCAGCAAGTTGCCACCTGACGCCATCAAGACCGCCGCCGTGGCCCTCGTCGAGAGGTGCGCAGAGTATGACCTCGCGGTCCCCAAAGCTTTGGAGGACATCGCCAAGGTGGCTCAGCGACAACCAGTGGTGGACATCACAGGCCGCCTGCCTGCGCCCATCATCAAACACGCGAGCCCCATCAGCGACGACGACTGGTGCGTGGTCATGCCCGACGGTACCCGCCACTACCCCATTGACTCCTACGACAACATCAAGACCGCGGAGCGCTTCTTCCTGGACAACAGCCGCCGCATGGAGCCGGAGATCCGTCGTCAGTACGCAGTGAAGCTGGCTGCCAAGTGCCAGACCGTCGGCTACCAGGTGGACGGAAAGGTCAAGGAGGCGGGCGCTGTCACCGCTGCCCCGGACGGGCATCTCAAAATGGCCATGCAGGCACGGAAGTTGTACTCCGACGACGGTGCCTTGCTCGACGAAGTGTTCGAAAAACGAGCAGAGCTCGGCCCCGAAATGACCGCCCAGATCCTGAACCGCTACGACTACCAGCATGGCCTCGACCGTCTGTGGGACACCACCATCCCGGACCCGTGGGCGTCTACCTACACGCTCCAAAAGACTGCGGACGAGGTGGTGTGGCAGGAGGGGGCAGACCGTGTGACCCGCGGCCAGCTAGAGAACCTCGTCATGAACCGCCTAGAGCTCGTGGAGAAAGAGTTCTCCGACCAGATAGCCACTGGTCTTCACAAAGACCCGGTTGGTGTGTTCAAGTCCCTGCCCCTGCCGCACAAGAAGATCCTCGCCCGCCTGGCCGCGGACACCTCTGCTGACGGCAGCAGCGAATACGACCCCGAGTCACCCGAGGCCGGCGAACACAAGGCCGAGTGATGGATCGTCAGACCCTCCAGGATCTTCAAAAGTGGGGACTCGACCCACGTAAGATCCCAGCACCAATTCGAGAGTCCAGAGAGCCCATCGTCCGGCTGTTCAGCTACCACGATGCGCACCCCGTCACCTTCTCCATGGTCCTGATGGAGAAGTTCGGGATTGACTGGATTGAGTGGGAGGCCGACACCTTGCGCAGTGAGATCCTGACGGCCTTCAAGACCAACTCCATCAGCGAGCACAACTGGCAGAAGATTCAAGCCGTCCGCACACTACTCCTGACGGTCGGATTCTGGAAGGAGTGGCACGTCTTCGAGAAGGTGTTGCAGGCTCTGAACAACAACATCCCGCGGTTCGACCTTGGGCAGAAGTGCAGTCTGGCCCAGCTCATGGCTGGCGTGGACATCGCCAACCAGATCCGTAAGGACGAGTTCTCTGACGAGATTGGGAAGTACGTCGCCGCCTGCGCCCTGGACGAGGGCGTC
>Ga0272441_10004162_pt1 | contig 26631 bp, 24 predicted proteins | sample SSMProp6N_FD_193582 | JGI IMG/M metagenome (GOLD analysis project Ga0272441, IMG submission 193582) | Marine sediment archaeal communities from Little Sippewissett salt marsh, Falmouth, MA, United States - SSM-Prop-6N | ecosystem: Environmental > Aquatic > Marine > Wetlands > Sediment ... | reverse complement strand
CTGTTATACACCCCCCTACCCCCCTCAAGGGGGGATTTATAGCTGCTTATATCTTGCTTTAGTGTTTCTGATCATTATCAATTGGGCTGCTATACTTATTCCTATCTCCTCTACTGTTTTTGATGCTATTTCCAGTCCTATCGGTGTAAATATTTTACTCCATGTTTCTTCTGTAGCCCATCCGTTTTCAATAAAATCCTTATGCATCTTTGCTATCTTGGTCTTGCTTCCTATCATACCCACATATGCTGCATCCGATCCGACACATGGTTTCAGTGCTGCTGCATCGTTGCTATGGCCGCGGGTAACAATCACTATATATGTATCCCTGTTCTTTTCTATTTCCTGCATTGCTTTACCAACATCCTCAATTATAATATTGTCAGCATCAGGTAAGTTTCCCTCATTGGCAAATTCCTTGCGGTCATCAATTACAGTTACCTCAAAATCAAGCATTTTACCAAGATGCGACATTACCTTTCCAACATGTCCTGCACCTGCTATCACGAGATGTTTCAGAGGCACCACGGATTCAAGGAAAAAAGTTGATGAAGATATATCGTCAGACATAGAAATATCCATCTTCCGGAAGTCATGAGCATCTGAACCCGACAGCATCCTCATTGCCTCAGGTTCAATCTTTTCCATGTATTTATCCGGTAATTCCGGTTTTTTATCCTTTGTCATCCAATATCTGTTAATAAGGACCTCTGTTTCGTGCAGATCTTTAACCATGGTTATTAAAATACCCGGTATCCTATCAGATATTGATCTTCTTATCTCTTTATAAATATTCAGATTTCTCAGTGGATCAGCATCGACCAGGACTGATATTTTACCGCCACATATTGCTTCATCTTTAAAATTCACATCCTTGTCGAGGTTGAAATGAAGATAACACGATTTTTTTGTCAGTATGCTTTTCATGGCAAAATCCTGTACTTCTTTTTCCACCATACCTCCGCCAATAGTACCTGCCACCAATCCTCTCTTGTCAAAACTAACTGAGCTCCCAGATTTCTGAGGTGTTGATCCTGTAGTTGAAATTACAGTTGCAAGTACCAGATCGGTATTCCCGGGATATTTTTCTGCAATCTGAAGGTAAATGCTTCTCATAACCTTTTAATGTCTTTATAAATACAAAACCCGGGTATTAAAACAGCCTTATAACAAATATATTAAAATTGGTAATTTAATCATAATTTTACCTGATTATTACTACCTTATCGATTCATAAAAGCGTTTAATATGAAAAGATATTACTTACCCATTTTAGTCCTGATAATCATTTCTGTTACAGGTGCATGCAAGCCTGATACTGAACCTGCCGTATGGCTGGAAGAGATGAGTATCAGGGAACTTCAGCAAGGCTACAGTGAAGGCAGATTCAGTGTAAAGGATGTGGTCACGGCATATATCGAACGTATATCAGCTATTGACGATAACGGACCCGCTCTCAATTCTATTATTGTTGTCAATCCCGATGCCCTCAGGATTGCCGAAGAACTAGACAGGGAGATGGCATCAGGTAAATCACAGGGTATTCTTTTTGGTGTACCTGTTATAGTTAAAGACAATATAGATACCGGTGACAAAATGCCCACCACTGCAGGATCGAATGCACTGAAAAATACATTTGCAGGAACCGACAGTTATATTGTAAAGAAACTAAGGGATGCCGGAGCGGTGATCATTGCCAAGGCCAACCTCAGTGAATGGGCTAATTTCCGTGCGATGGTTTCATCGAGCGGATGGAGTGCTGTGGGAGGCCAGACAAAAAACCCATATGTCCTCGATCGTAATCCGTGCGGCTCCAGTTCAGGATCAGGGGTGGCAGTATCGGCAAATCTGTGTATGGCAGCTATAGGAACAGAAACCGATGGTTCAATCGTTTGCCCCTCGAACAATAACGGTATCGTGGGAATAAAACCCACTGTAGGACTTTTAAGCCGTACAGGCATAATACCCATTTCCTATACACAGGATACTCCGGGACCTATGTGCAGAAGCGTTGAAGACGCCGCAATCTGTCTTGGGGCAATGACCGGAATGGATCCGCTCGATCCGCTCACACTCGAATCAGAAGACAAATACCTTACAGACTATACAGAATTTCTAAAAACCGACGGACTTAAAGGTAAAAGGATAGGACTTTTAAAAAATTCAGGCGGCTATTCCGACAGGGTAGATACTTTAATAGTTCGTGCTGCAAGAGAAATGGCAGCTGCCGGAGCCAGGATCATTGAAGTAGAAGCACCACCGCGCAGGGAATACGCGGATGCCGAATATCAGGTACTGCTGTACGAATTTAAGGATGGGCTTAACAAGTATTTTAAAAGACGGGGAGAAGATTTACCTGTAAAGAACATTAAAGACCTGATCGAATTTAATATAAAGGATAGTATTGAATTGAAATATTTTGATCAGAAGATATTTATTGAAGCTGAAAAGAAAGGTGATCTTGATACCGGGGAATACCTCGATGCTCTTGAAAAAATGCATAAGGCAACGAGGGAAAATGGTATTGATAAACTGCTGGAAACAAATAATCTGGATGCATTGATTGCACCAACGGGATCAGCTGCCTGGAAAACCGACCTGCTGCTTGGTGATCATTTTACAGGAGGCAACTCTTCACTCGCAGCAGTCGCAGGATATCCCCATATAACCGTTCCAATGGGATTTATTGACAATTTACCTGTTGGGATATCCTTTATCGGAACCGCATGGAGCGAACCATTACTGATTGAAATTGCTTACAGCTATGAACAGGCAACAAAACACAGAAAAGCACCTGAATATCTGGTAACAGACTAGTGCCTGACATATTATGATTTGATTATTCTTCTGTCTTTTCCTTGTCCTTCTTGTCTTCCTTGTCTTCCTTGTCCCTGGTGTCAGGTTCATCCTTAACATCAGAAGCTTTTTTAAATTCCTTAACACCCTGACCTATGCCTTTCATCAATTCAGGAATCTTACGTGCACCAAACAACAATACAACTACAAGAAGTATAAGTATGATCTCAGTAGCTCCAAAATTTCCCATCATTTAAGAATTTTATCATCAATCCATAAAGGTATGCATACCTGATAATAAATACAAATCCATCACATCAGGCTATCCAATGAACAATATCGTGAAAAATCAAAAATAGTATTCGATAGGCTGTTGGAAAAGAAGGTTATTTAATATAAAAATCCAATACATTCTTATTTCCGATATAGGCGACGAGATGGTCATCTTTTCTCAACGGGCCGATACCTGAAGGTGTACCTGTAAAAATAAGATCACCTGTTTTAAGTGTAAAAAAAGTTGATATATAAGCGATGATCTCATTGAAGCTGAATATCATATCCGATGTATTTCCCTGCTGTACTGTCCTGTTATTAATATCAAGCCGGAAGTCAATATTGTTAATATCACCTACTGAAGATACAGGGATAAATTTCCCGAGTGGTGCGGCTCCGTCGAAGCATTTTGACAATTCCCATGGCAGGCCGGCAGCTGAATTACGGTTCTGGATATCACGGGCGGTGATATCAATACCCACTGTAATCTCGTCATAGTACCTGTGGGCGTATTTTGCATCAATACCTTTTCCAAGCTTACTTATCATCAATACAATTTCGGCTTCATATTGTATCATTTTGGAAAATCCTGGCAGAAAGAAAGGTTTATTGTTTTTCAGTATTGAAGAGTCGGGTTTAAGAAATACCACAGGTTCTTCCGGAAGCTTTCTTCCCAGCTCCATGGCGTGTTTCCTGTAATTCAGTCCTATGCAGATTATCTTCATGCTGATACTTGTTTTATCCCAATGACCTGAGTTTTATCTCTGTAAGGACCTTTTTGGTATAAAGAGGAAAATCACCTTTCATCATCCATGAATAATAGGATGGTTCTTCCTCGAGAACCTTTTCCACAGGTTTGCCTTTATGTTTTCCGAAATTAAAGATCTCCACACCGTTTTCGTCAAGGATTATCCTGCCGGCAAAATCAACATGATCATTATATGAGCTGTAATCGGCCAGTTTTTCAATATCATTCTCAAGGTCTTCATACCTGTCGAGTTGGGCTTTTAATACCTCGTATGTTGCTGATGTATCGGCTTTTGAACTATGTGCATCTTTCAGTTCCTTATTGCAATAGAACTGGTATGCAGCAGCCAGGGTTCTTTGTTCCTTCTTATGAAAAATAATCTGCACATCTATATACTTGCTCTTCCGGAAATTGAAATCAGTATGTGTTCTCAGGAATTCCTCTGCCAGCAGAGGGATATCAAATCTCATGGAATTATAACCTGCCAGATCACAACCTTCGAGGAAGAGTGCAATGTTTTTTGCCACCTCCCTGAAGGAGGGGGCATCAGCAATATCCTTATTGCCAATACCGTGGATATCTGTAGCTTGTTGAGGTATCGGCATTTCGGGATTAATTCTTGTAGTCATCCACTGTTCTTTCCTATCCGGGGTGATCTTTAAAAGAGAGATTTCCACAATCCGGTCGCTCGAAACACTTGTACCTGTTGTCTCGAGATCGATAAATACAATAGGACGTTTAAGCTTAAGTTCCAATTATCAGGCGTTTATCATCATGGGCATAAGGAGCATAAGAAGGTCCTCATTGTCATTCTCATTTTCTGACGGAAGGAATAGTCCCGCCCGTGTCGGATCAGCAAGTTCTATATTTACATCCTGGGAAATGATATTTGACAGTATCTCCAGAAGAAATACCGATTTAAAACCAATCTCTATCTCATCACCTTCATACTGGCATTTGATCCTTTCGTAAGCTGATATCGAGAAATCTATATCCTGGGCTGAAACAGTAACCTGATTCCCCTTAAGCTGTAGTTTTACCAGGTTGCTTGCCTGATTTGAAAATACTGAAACCCGTTTCAGAGTATTATAAAACTCCACCCTGTCGACAGAAATTTTCCTGGGATTATTTTTCGGGATAACAGAATTATAATTCGGATAATTGCCTTCAACAAGCCTGCACACTACTTTGTAATCATTCAGGTTGAAAAATGCATTTTTATCGTCAAATTCAATGGTAAAAGGTCCTTCCTCCCTGGGCAGAATATTTCTCAGTAGGGAGGCAGGTTTCTTGGGCAGAATAAATGAGGCATTATCATCGGCATGTGCGTCAGTTCTCTGGTATCTTACCAGTTTATGGGCATCGGATGCTACAAAGGTTATCATTTCAGTGGATGCTTCAATAAATATTCCTCCCATAACCGGTCGCAGTTCATCATCAGCAGTGGCAAACAGTGTTTTGCTTATCCCTGCGAGCATAGTCTCGGCATCTATGGTAAAAGTAAATTTCTTGTCCTTTTTTATTGAAGGTAATGCCGGGAAATCTACACCATTTTGTCCCACTATATTGAATTTGCCGTTTTCGGAACTAATGACAACAGCAAGAGTGTCAGGATTTATATCGAAGGTCAGGGGTTGTGCAGAAAATTCTTTCAGGGTGTCAAGTAAAATTCGTGCAGGTAATGCTATTGTGCCATCACCCTGTGTATTCTCAAGCTTCATCCTTGTAATGAGTGTTGACTCCAGGTCGGAGGCAGTTATCTCAAGGTCGTTACCTGTGAGATTGAACAGGAAATTATCAAGAATAGGAAGAGTATTTTTCGAACTTATTACCCTGCTGATGGCCTGAAGATGACCAAGAAGTTCAGTGCTGGACACTACAAATTTCATAATGATACCGGTTTAATTAATTATTTACCTTAAAATGAACGATTTAAGATGTAGAAACATCTGTATTCTTTTTTATCAATATTACGAAAAAAATATAATCTCTCAAACAAAAAAAAATACGTTGCAGATTTACATTATAAGGTCTTAATATTTAATTGTTATCTTGTTCCGGACTAAAGTCCATATATATTTGATTATCAATAACCCCGGGCTGAAGCCCGAGGTTATATCGTACCTGCCAAACCCCGGGCTTCAGCCCGGGGTGTAGGAATCCCCTAGACATTGTGGGCTTTAGCCCGGAACATTACAGGGTGACTATTCCTTACAGAAATAAGATACCTTCTTCAGAATAGGATCGATATCAAAATACCTTAATACCAACATCTCATCCCTTTCACTGGTCTTTCCCCACAACCTGTCACTGTCTTTCTCTCCGGTATCAGGATCATTCCTTTCCCACAGAGTAAGTACTGCCTCCTCACCATTTGACTTACTTATCATAATCGTGTAAGAAGGATCTTTTTCGATGATCATATCATCAGTAACCCTATCCTCAAATGGTATCCACGTGAAATATGAGATATAACGTTTTACCCTTGCTGTATCCCAACCTGCGGAACATTTCGTTGAATCAGCAAGGGTGAATATGCCTTCACTCATTTTAATGGTGAATGATGATGATGGTTCGGAATAATTTTCCAGTGTCACCGATAAAATCTCCGAAGGAAGAAGATTAAATATATTATAAGGTTGCCAGTAATACTCATCGACATTAAACTGGGAGCCTATATCTCCTTCATAGCCGGGCATATATACAATAAATGGTAAGGTACGCGGCTTTTTTTTCATTATGTTGCCATACACATTCGACTCTGTTTTATATACGATGAATGAGTTAAGGGTTCTGTTACCTTCAAAAACTTTGACTTTCACCGGTTCGATTCCGTTCCCGCCTATCTCTTTTTCGAACAGATCGGGTGAAACAGGTGATTTGATCTCCATTTCCGTTAATATTCTCAGCAGGAAGAGTATTTCATTCTTCCTTGTTTCCAGCTCACCCCTTACATACCATTCATCTTCATTTTTTGACAGGATAAGTGTCCTGTCACCCTGTGTCATCTCTATTCCTGTTATCTCGTTCTTGGGTACTGCTGCAAAGTTACTTTGCTTTTTGCCATAAGGCGATCTGTCCCTTACCATAATGACAACAACCAGGATAACTATCAATACTCCTGAGATAATCATATTTCTGAGCACTATTCTACTCATTATCTGTTTTTTGTATAAATATAGCGTCTGGTAATACTATATATTATTCCTGCGATGATCACAAGCAAAACAGGACCGGCAATGTTTATGAGCTGCCATAATATTCTCTCATTCCTGATTCTTTGTTTATCGAGAAGTCTCATCTTCAGTTCACGTGATCTGAGTTCCAGGAGTCCTATATCATCAACCAGGTAATTCATGCAGTTGATAAGGAAATCCCTGTTCCCGAACATCTCTCCCGTGTACCTATCCTGGCCAAGCGGATATGGTGAGACTGAAGATCCCCGCCTGCTGATATCATTTCTGATCACATCACCGTCTGCCACCACAATCATTTTTGTTTCAATGCTTTCATTTTTCAGCCTGAAATCTTCATCCTCCACCAGTCTTGAAATCATCCGGTTTCTGAATGCTGAAGGAAATATTCCTTCAAGAAGAACAGCTACGGCAAGGTTTGATTTATTAAATACGGCTTCATCGGGTAACTCTTCTGCTTCTTTAAGTCTTATCAGTATGGGAGGTGTAAGAGTTCTCGTATAATCAGATGTTGTAAGAAGGATTGTTTTTTTTATTGCAGCATCGAGGCCGACAGTATCTATTGTATTTACAAATTCGCCTCTCACTTTGTTAAGGTTACGTGTTACCGGATGTTCAGGATTTGTGTTCAATCTGGGAAAATATATCCACGGTGCCGGTACTATTTGCTTTTGTTCGGCACCTGTTGTCACTGATAATCTGATCATTATACAATCCAGATCCTGTACTATCTCCGGATTTACCCTGGCTCCATACCTGAACAGCTGATCCTCAATGTTAAGAGGATTGTATAGCCCGACTGTTTCACCAAAGCTCAGTGAATCGGAGTTTACAGCTACCTCTTCGATGAGCCAGAGCACCTTACCACCATTCATTATATACTGGTCGAGCACCAGTTTATCTGATTCGCTGAATTCACGTACCGGATCTGCTATTATTACAGCTGCATAATCGTCGAGGATACCTGGTTGACCCCCTATCGAACCTCTGTCGACAGTAAAAAACTTTGCCAGGTGGAGTGTGATATCTGCTACTTCAACCTCTTCCAGTTCACCCTGGCCTTCCAGGAATGCAATCTTATATATTGTATCTGAACTTAAAGTTGCGATAGTCTGGATCATTTCATATTCAAGGCCTTCCATTGAATGCAGTATATTTTGCTCATATGAGGCTGACTGGTTATTTTTCAGAAAATTAACAGGTACCTCAACGCCGTTATAATTTACTATCATACCCGGAAAAATAAGTTTCTGGGTTTTTCCTCCCTCCTCATCTCCAGCCTGTATATTAACAGGGTTGAGACCCTTATTGTATAGTGCCGTGAACATTTCATCCCTCTGTTCATCATCCTTATTTTCTGCCGGGTTGATAAATGTATATCGGATATGCCGGCCGGAGGCTACCTTGAACTCATCGAGCATCTCCTTTACCGATCTCCTGAGGCGTTTCAGCGGTATTGGCATATCACCGTCGAGGAAAACCTGGATATAAATATCCTTATCTAATCCATCCAGTATCTTTAAAGTAGGTGGTGCAAGTGTATATCTTTTATCCTCAGTAAGATCAATACGCACCCTGACCAGGGATAACAGTGTTGAAACAAGTATTATCCCTGCAATTGAAATCAATAATTGCAGCCATGTTTTCAGTCTCAGGTTCCCGTTATCGTTCTTATCCGACATTAATTCCTTTTCCTCCATTTACGTGATAACAGTACCAATCTTGTTGCCTCATTGAATATAGAGGCAACAGCAACAAAATAAACCACATCCCTGATATCTATCACACCCCTGCTCATCGATTTATAATGTTCATTGATACCCAGATTAATCACAAATTCATCTATTTTCTTCAGTCCGGGCAGGTAAGCAACAGAATCGAATCCCATCAACAAAACAAAGCAGATAAGCACTGCAATGATAAATGCAATCACCTGGTTATCTGTAATTGACGAGGCAAAGATCCCTGCGGCGGCATAAATGGCGGCAAGGAAGAAAAGCCCGATAAAGGCACCCCATGTTCCTCCCTGGTCAAGATTCCCCGGTGTCTCCCCCAGAATATATACCGAGATATAGAATATCAGACATGGAAGAAGGGCAAGCAGTACCAGAACCACCGATGCAAGGTATTTTCCCATTATTATTTGTCTTTCCGTCACGGGTTTTATATAAAGAAGTTCAATGGTGCCAAGACGTTTTTCTTCTGCTATCATCCTCATTGTAACTGCCGGCACGAGGAAAAGAAAAACCCATGGTGAAAGGAAAAAAAGAGTATCGAGACCTGCGTAGCCACTGTCGAGGATATTCCATTCACCGGGGAATACCCACATAAAAAGCGAGTTCACAAGAATAAAGACAATGATTACCATATAACCTGTGAGGCTGCTGAAGAATCCGTTTATCTCTTTTCTGAAGATGGCAAACATAACATAGGATAATTGGCAAAAATATAAAAATATATTGTTAGGAAGATAATATCGCCGGTACTGCAATATCATTACCACTACCTGAAGGGGAATGACCCCCGTCCCGCTTTGCGGGACTGCCCCCTGAAGCCTGCCTGCCTGACGGCAGTACAGGCAGGGGGGCTGGAAATCCAATACAATAATTTTAAAATTATTTAATGTGAAGGTTTTTAGCCCCGCGTTAGCGGGGGTTGGGGGGTCAGTCCCGCGTTAGCGGGAGTTGGGGGCTTGCATTTTTTATATCAGTAATCCACACTCCGGAATAATAAAAGTCAATTATCTGCCTGTAGTCAAATCCCTTTTGTGCCATCACCATGGCACCCTCCTGACAAAGGCCTACGCCATGGCCATATCCTTTTCCTTTAAGAATAACTGAATCGCCTGCTACCGATAATGAGAAAAACGTTGATCTCAGGCCCATATCAGTCCTGATCTGTTTCAAAGGCAATGAAAAGTCATTTATCCGGTAATCCTTCATCCTGGTCAACTGTGAAAAGTTCAATGCCGAGGTATTGTTATCACCGGTATTGTATCCCATCCTCCTGATATATGCCAGCCACTCGTCAAGGCCGATACTCTTTTGCCATTTTGCATTACGTGAAGCAGTACAGAAAGGATCCGTAACTTTTCTGAGATATGGCTGGGGAGTAAGCCAGGCATCTTCTGCCGGGACAGTTTCTCCTCCACAGTTACTATGAAAAGCTGATATTATCAATATGCTGTCACTATCCAGTATCACCTGGTCGCGGGTTTCCTCTGCTGCCTGTATTATTACAGTATCATCTGACATTCCCTTAAATGACTGACAATGAATCCCATCACATAAATTATACCTGTCGAGAATATGTTTATCATAATGTTTATATAAATATGTCCTGGCGATTACTGCCTGTGTCTTATAATACTCTTTATGCTTTCCTTTTCCGCCTTCAGCCTGTACCACACCGGCAATATAGGATTCAGTATCAACAATATTGATCAGGAGCAGTTTCCCTGTAAATCCAAAGCAATTGAGGTTACCTGAGTAATAGCGACGTATTCCATCTGCCCTCAGAGAGAAAATATCATTGACTGTTTTGGCTTTTATATTAAGTGAATCACACAAAATAGCAGGCTTGGTACGTTGTTTAGCTACAAGCCTATCCTGGTATACCGTAATGAAAACAATATCTCCGGGTTTTAATTCAACAGGTTCACCTTTATAACTATCAATCTCATATATTCCCTCGACAACTGAGAACAGGGCATTTCCAGGATTACTATCGGCAAAAAGCCGTATTCTGACATCATCCTGTGCTGTGAGTTGTACATGAAAAAGTATGATAACTGATAGGGCAACGATTCTGGACATGTTATATTAGTCTTGCAGTATTATTACTCACCCTTTGAAGGGGGTAGTGGGAACGTTTCGATACACCCCCCTACCCCCCTCAAGGGGGGACTAAGAGTATCTCAACTCCTTCACCATATCTTCAGCTACTCGTCTGGAAGCTCCTGTGGGACCAAGTTTTTCCTTCAACTGATTATAACCTTCCAGTATCTTTTCTCTTTTCTTACCACCGTGAATAATTTCCTTAAAGGCTTCAAGAAGTCTTTTTTTGTTGAGAGAATAACCCAGCAGCTCCTGTATTACTTCGGATTCCATTATAAGGTTAACTAGTGAAATATGTTTCACCTTTATCAGCATCCATGCGATGATCATGGATAAGAAATCTCCCCTGTAGCAAACTACCTGGGGTACATCGAAGAGAGCAGCTTCGAGTGTAGCTGTTCCTGATGCAACAAGTGCGGCATCTGAAATAAATAATATTTCACTTGTTCTGTCTTTCACAAGCTTAACAGGAATATTTTTGATTATTTTGAGGTAGATTTCATCCGGCAGGTTTTTTACTCCTGCCAGTACAAACTGATATTGAGGGAAATAAGGCACAATCTTAACCATCTGTGGCAATATAGACTCCACTTCATGCCGCCTGCTCCCTGCCAGCAATCCTACAACGGATCTGTCGTCAAGTTCAAGAGTTTCACGAAGTACTGTCTTTGATGGCATTGATGATACTCTTCTTTCAACTTCATCGACAAGAGGGTTTCCATGGTATTCAACTTTTATACTATGTCTATTGTAAAAATCAACTTCAAACGGGAAGATGATATACATCCTGTCGATGTATTTTCGGATTTTTTCCACTCTTTTCTCATTCCATGCCCAGAACTTTGGAGAAATATAATAAAAGACCTTTAATCCTTTTCTTTTGGCATATTCGGCTATACGTAAATTAAAACCAGGGTAATCAATAAGAATAACGACATCAGGATTAAAATCAACAATATGTTGCTTACACAGCGACAGATTGCGTGAAATTGTTTTAAGGTTTTTAAGTATAACCATAAATCCCATGAAGGCTGTCTTGCTGTAATGCATGAGTAGTGTTGCGCCGGCCGACTCCATAAGGTCTCCACCCCAGCAGAATATCTCAGCTTCCCTGTCATATGCAATCAACTGTTTCACGAGGTTGGAACCATGAAGATCGCCTGATTGCTCTCCGGCAATAATAAAATATCTCATATAAGTATCTTTATTCCGAAAACAATAATAGCCCAGACAATAGTAATACCCAAAACACCTCTTGCTGCACGCAGCATATCATAGTGATTAAAAAGAAGGAAAATAACCACATTCGGAAATACGCTAAGGGAAATGATATGGGTAAGTATATCAGCCTGTACAATTCTGTCAAGCCAACCACTGAGGCTACTATTACCTTTTGCAAAAAGGAAAATAATTAACATGATGATAACAGGGATTATGAGACCTGATATTATCCCTGTCAATAATTTATCATATTTTATCTTCAGGTTCATCAAAAAAATTTCTCTTTCAGCTTATCGATATAACTGTGAGCAGTCAAATCGATACAAACAGGAACAACTGATACGTAGTTATTTTTCAGGGCCCATTCATCTGTATCTTCGGCATCGGGTTCATGATTCTGGAATAAACCTGTAAGCCAATAATATGTTTTACCCATCGGGTCTTTCCTCTTTTCAAATTCTTCCTTCCAGTTTCCTTTCGATTGTCTGCAGATTTTTATACCCTTTATGTCTTTTTCTTCTGCAGCCGGTAAATTAACATTCAGGCAGATACCCTCAGGCAAGGGTTCCTCCAACAGTTTTTCCATAATTATCCTGATATATGTTTTGCAGGCACTGAAATCGGCTGTCGGCGAGAAATTATTAAGTGAAAAACCTGCTGAGGATATCCCGTAAAGACATCCTTCGATCGCGGCTGCCATGGTGCCTGAATACAATACACTTACCGATGCATTTGCACCATGATTGATACCCGAAACAACAAAATCAGGATATCTGTCAAGTAATTGGTTTATAGCTATTTTAACACTATCGGTCGGTGTCCCGTTGCATGCATATATCCTGTGTTTTTCAGTTTCATCAAGAAGCTTGACACGTAAGGGTGTCTTAACCGTAAGAGCCTGTGACATTCCCGACTGGCTCTCCATTGTAGAAATCATGATTACTTTTCCAAACTCTTCCATAATTTCCAGAAGAGCCCTTAAGCCTGCCGCATAGAGGCCATCATCGTTTGTTAAAAGAATGAGCCTATCGTCTTTCTCAATAACCATAAAAAAATGTTTGCTTACAAAGATAGATAATTACAATTTCTTACTTTTGCCTACTGTAATTTATTCCATCAGGATAATGAAAATTTCTTATAACTGGCTCAGGGATTACCTTGATTTCGATATGGAACCACATAAGCTGGCGGCTGTTCTTACCGGTTTGGGTCTGGAGGTAGAAGCAACAGAGGAATGGGAATCTGTAAAAGGAGGGCTTAAAGGTGTGGTTGTTGGAGAAGTCCTTACCTGTAAAAAACATCCTGGTGCCGATAAACTTACTGTAACCACTGTGGATACGGGTGGTGACAAAGCTCTTAATATTGTATGTGGCGCTCCTAATGTTGCTGTCGGACAGAAAGTCCCGGTAGCTTTACCTGGTACGGTATTATATAAAGGAGACGATGTCTTTGAGATAAAAAATACGAAGATCAGGGGTGAGCTTTCAGAAGGAATGATATGTGCAGAAGATGAAATCGGATTGGGCACATCACATGAGGGTATTATGGTACTGGATAAAGAAGCAGTACCGGGATTGCCTGTTGCTGATTATTTTAATGTAACCGGTGATTTTATATTTGAGATAGGTCTGACTCCCAACAGGATTGACGGAGGCTCCCATTTCGGTGTTGCAAGAGATCTTGCAGCCTATCTGAATATCATTGAAGGGAAAAAGGTTTATACCCGACTGCCTTCCGTCGATTCATTTAAGCCTGACAACAATAACAATCCATACGAGATAATAATAGAAAACATTAAGGATTGCCCAAGGTATACGGGAGCAACAATAAGTGGTGTAAAGGTAGATGAATCGCCAGTGTGGCTTAAAAATAAGCTCAGGGCTATTGGGCTGAATCCTATTAACAATGTGGTGGATATAACAAATTATGTACAACACGAGATCGGACAACCGCTTCACGCGTTCGATGCAGATAAAATTGAAGGGAAAAAAGTCATTATCAAAAACCTGCCAGACAATACAAGTTTTATCACTCTAGATGAAGAGGAAAGAAAGCTGTCATCAAAGGATCTGATGATCTGCAATACCAGCGAGGGCATGTGTATTGCAGGTGTGTTTGGAGGAATAGAATCGGGAGTTACCCTCAATACAAAAAATATATTTCTCGAAAGTGCCTATTTCAACCCTGTAGCTATAAGAAAAACAGCAAGGCGGCACGGGCTTAACACTGACGCATCATTCAGGTTCGAAAGAGGTGCCAATCCTGAAATTACAGACTGGGCACTGAAAAGAGCATTGTTACTTATAAAAGAGTTAGCCGGCGGAGAAATATCTTCCGGTATTGTGGATGTCTATCCCGAGAAAATCGAAAGAAAAAAAGTCACAGTAAGCTTCAAAAACATCGACAGACTTATAGGCAAACACATTGATCATGAGACAATACGTACGACACTCCGGCTTCTTGATATAATTATCCTCAACGAAAAAGGAGATAAGATGACACTTGAAATACCGCCATACAGGGTCGATGTACAGTATGAGGCTGATGTTATTGAAGAGATACTGAGAATATATGGATACAACAATGTTGAGATTACTGATCATGTTAATTCGACTCTCTACTATCCTGAGAAACCCGACAGGGAAAGACTCGTCAATATAGTTTCTGATATGCTCACTGCTAATGGCTTTTCAGAAATAATGTGCAATTCACTGAATCCTGCGGCATTTTATGAGACAGAAGATTTCAACCGCGATCAGCTTGTATTACTTGCCAATCCACTCAGCTCCGACCTTAATGCGATGAGACAATCGTTGCTTCACGGTGGTCTGGCCTCAATTGCAAGGAATATTAACCGTCAAAATAGCGATCTGAGGTTTTACGAATTCGGATATTGCTATTTTCTCAGGAAAAAGGATAAGTCTGTCCCTGAAGTAGCTGATTTTGAAGAAAGGAAATCACTCGATCTATTCATGTCAGGCAATACCGGTCCGCAGCGATGGAACAACAAACCAGAACCGACAGATTTTTTTCATATCAAGTCATATGTTGAAATGATCCTCTCAAGGCTTGGAATTGATCCCGGCAGTTTCTCATCAGGGAAGAATCAAAAGAGATATTTCCATGAATCAATCTCCTGGTCTTCAGAAAACACTGCAATAGCAGAATTCGGATCTGTATCAAAGGAATATCTGGGAAAATTCGATATTGAACAGGCTGTTTATTACGCACATATCGACTGGGATGCCCTTTTAAGGATGATTGCCGGGCACAAGGTCTCCTTCACAGGATTGCCTAAATATCCCTGGGTAAGAAGAGACCTTGCCCTTCTGATCGATAAAAAAGTTACTTTTGAACAATTAAAAGAGATTGCCTTCAAAACGGAGAAGAAGATACTCAGGGATGTCGATCTTTTTGATGTTTACGAGAGCGACACTCTTGGTAGTAACAAAAAATCATATGCTCTGAGTTTTATTCTCAGGGATGATTTAAAAACTCTTACCGACAGTAACATAGATAAAATTATGAACAACCTGATCAATGCTTTTAAGAAGGAAGCTGGTGCAAAAATTAGGTGATGAAAAAAAGAAGGGTAGAACTTATTAAAGGTGATATAACACTACTCGATGTGGATGCTGTTGTTAATGCAGCCAATAATTCCCTGCTTGGCGGAGGAGGTGTTGACGGCGCTATTCATAGAGCAGCAGGACCTGAACTTTACAATGAATGCAAAACACTTAACGGCTGTAATACCGGAGAAGCAAAAATCACGGATGGTTACCGCCTTAAAGCCAGGCATGTTATCCATACTGTAGGGCCTGTCTGGCGTGGTGGCTCCAATGATGAACATGAGACACTCGCATCATGTTACAGGTCGAGCCTTGCACTTGCAAAAAAGAATAAATTAAAGACTATAGCTTTCCCCGGTATCTCAACAGGTGTATACGGATTCCCTAAAGATATGGCTGCACTCATTGCCGTAAAGGAGTCTTCAAGATTTCTCAGGAAACATTCATATCCCGAGAAAGTGATCTTCGTAGCCTTTGACGATGAAAGCTATGATATATACCGAAAGCTTCTGAATCAATGAGATCCTTCCTGAGATCCGTTAAAAATTACTTTTCACTTGTAAGATTCAGTCATACTGTTTTCGCATTACCTTTTGCACTTATAGGCTTTTCCCTGGCTATAGCAACCGGGGCATACGGATTCAGCCTGAGACTGCTGTTACTGATAATACTCTGTATGGTGTTTGCCCGTAATGCCGCAATGAGCTTTAACAGGATAGCTGATAATAAAATCGATGCACTCAATCCCAGGACAAAAGACAGGGAGATCCCTTCAGGTAAAATAAGTGTGAAGGCTGCAACTATATTTGTCATAATCAACTCCCTCCTTTTCATAACAACCACTGCATTTATTAACAGGCTTACACTAATACTATCACCTGTTGCCTTAATAGTCATCCTCGGATACAGTATGACAAAAAGAATAACCTCCCTCTCCCATTTTATACTCGGACTTGGACTGAGCCTTGCCCCAATTGGTGCTTATATTTCAGTTACAGGGATTTTCGATATAATTCCGGTATTCTATTCTTTTATTGTAATAACCTGGGTAAGCGGATTCGATATCATCTATTCCCTCCAGGATGAAGAATTTGACCGTGATAACATGATGCGTTCCATACCCCAGGCAACAGGCAAAAAAAAGGCCTTAATTATCTCTTCAATAGTACACCTCCTCACTTTTATACTTGTAATAACCGCAGGTATTGCCGGTGATGGAGGTCTGCTATACTGGGCCGGAGCAGCTGTTTTTTCAGGTCTGTTACTATACCAGCACCTGATTGTCAAACATGATGACCTGAGAAGGGTAAACCTTGCCTTTGCTACCACTAATGGTATCGCAAGTATTGCATTTGCCATCTTTGTTATTAGCGACATGTTTATAAAAATCAACTAAACATTTTTCTAACAGATTGTCTTTTGTAATTAATTTTTTTCGTTATTTGGAAAGGCAAAATAAACACATGGAAAACCTTACAATAAAAGAGGTAGTTACCAGGAAAGACCTTCGCGAGTTTATCTATCTTCCTGAAAAAATCCATAAAGATGAGCCACATTGGCTGCCTCCGATCTATATGGATGAGAAGCTGCTTTATAACAAGAAGAAGAATAAAGCATTTAAATATGCTGACGCAGTTCTGCTTCTTGCAATGCTCAATAATAAACCGGTGGGGAGGATAATGGGTATCATCAACTGCAGGTATAATACAATACACAATGAACAACATGGAAGGTTCTGCTTCATGGATTGCTATAACGACCAGGAGATATTCCATGCACTCATTGAATGGGTAGAAAAATGGGCAAAACAGAATGGTATGAGTATGCTTGTAGGTCCTCTCGGCTTTTCAGACAAGGATCCACAGGGATTTCAGATCGAAGGTTTCGAGTATCCCATGTTCATAACCAGTGCAAATAACTCACCTTATATGCCAGAGCTGATCGAAGCCGAAGGTTATGAAAAGAAAGTCGATCTGGTCAATTACCTTGCAGAAATGCCAAAAGAGCTTCCTGAGGTATATAAAAAAATACTCACCAGGGTGGGAAATATAGATGGTTATAAGATCATTAAATTCAACTCTAAAAAAGAACTGAAGCCGTTTATCATTCCTGTACTAGAGCTTATGAATGAGACTTTTAACGAGATCTACGGATTCGTTCCCCTCAATGACAAGGAAAAAATTGAGACTGCCAACAGGTACCTGCCCATCCTGGATCCTAAATTCATCACTGTTGTCGAAGCTGACGGAGACCTGATAGGTTTTGCCATCGGGATGCCCGATGTCAGTCCCGCTGTAAAAAAATGTAACGGCAGGCTTTTCCCATTCGGCATTTTTAAAGTATTGAATGAATCCCGGCACTCCAGGAAACTGCTGATGATGCTTGGCGGCGTTAAAAAACCATACCGTGGTAAGGGTATTGATGTATTGATGGGAGTTAAGATCCTCGAGTCGGCAATAAAACATAAAATGGAAATTATCGACAGTCACCTGGTGCTTGAAAACAACACAAGGATGAGAGCCGAATATGAGAGAGTTGACGGAAGGGTTATAAAGAAATTCAGAATATATCAAAAGACATTATAGGGCTAAAACCTGAACACAGTAAAGCCCCCAAACCCCCTGAAGGGGGCTATAATATTGTGATTACAAAAAGTCCCCTTTAGGGCCTGACTGACTGACTGCTTCAGCAGGACAGGCAGGGATTTAGGGGCTAAAACCTGAACACAAATGAAAATCCCAGGATTTCCTTGAACTGGGCCCTCGCTGTTGTTTTTTGCTTACCGTCGGGACCTATGACAGCTTCATTCTCCTTATCAAATACAGGTGTTTTAGTGTCATCGTCATAGATAAAATGAGTATTGAACCTGACATCGGTAAACCAATTCAGGCTTGCGGTAAGAATCATCTCCCAGTCAATATCCACATTCTGGGGATTGTTGATATAATTAGTAAAGAGCTGAAGCCTGTTGGTAATTGTGATAGTCTTAAACGGAGTAAATTTATTTGTGATCATAAAACTCATCCCGGGTTCATGTTTTGAACGCCTGTCGGCTGCCACACCATACTTGGTCTGATCGATATGTGCCGTATCAGGCACATAGGTTCCCTTGTAAGATAGAGGTGAAAAGTTAATTGATGTGTTCTTGTTCGGCTTATAGTCAAGTCCGAAACCTGCAGTTATGGTTGCAGGATTAAAGAACCTGGATACCACTTCGGAAGTATCTCTGTCATTAACCTGAAAATATCTTTTCCCTTTTGCTATCTGGGTTTTGAAAAGCAGGATACCGCTGAAATCAAATTTACCGAAAGCCTTATGATTAAGTTTTGAATTGGTTTCAAGGAGGTCAAGGTTTTTTCTTATCCCCTTTTCATCAGTCCAGATAAGTCCGAACTTCAGCCTGGCAAAATTAGCTGAAGTCATTTTTATATCCTTGTTTTCATAATCAGCATAGCCGGTAATATCCATTGAGGTTGAAATGCTGCTTTCACCTCCCTTTACCCAATTTGTCAGTGAAGTCTGGTTAAGGGCGAAAGATGCCTCAGTCCTGTATATCCAGTATCTCTTCTTTATCGGGATATCTCCCACATCCATGAGTGTAGACTTATCAACCTCCTTAATTTCAATTCTCGGTTCGGAATGTACTTGCTGCCTGGCAGGTCTATTTATATCAACACCTCGTTCCAGGTATAATGCAATGGTATTTTTCGATGGAGAGCCCACCCATACTGTAATTGAATCGTTCATCTCGTTTTTAAGCCAGTGACGTTTCATTCGGTCTCTTTGTGAATTTAGCCAGATAGTTGTCTCAGCACCTCCCGAACCTGTAACTTTAATAATACTTGAATCACGGGTCTCCACGTAATGCATCAGGACTTCAATGGCTGCCCGAAGAGAATCCCCTTCGTAAGGATGATTATAATACACAAAAGGAAATCCCGGTCGGTCTGAACCCACTATACTCAGAGTATCACTTATATAATAAACAGTCGTATCCGCGAATACTATTTCATTTTCCATACGGGTTTCTTTAAATACCGTGTCAATAAGAACATTCAGCGTATCAGGCTCTGATTTAAGTGAGTCATCGGGTGTCATCGAAGAGATTAACGGTAATTCAATAGTCAGCGGTTCCCATCTGTAAAACTTATCCCAGGGTATAGTTATCGAGTCATATGGATATTCCTTCAGATAGTATTCTGATGAATCGTATGGGGGATTCGAAGCCTCAAATATCAACCTCTCAATTGCAAGTCTTAATGAGTCATTGCTCTCTTTCCAGTAGCTGGATTGATATCTCTGCTTAATGAATAATAAAGCATCTTCATATGAGAGAATTATCTCCGGACTCTTCTGTGGTTCCCTGATAATCATCCCACTGTTTTTCAATGAATCAATAATAAGCTCAACATTATTTGCCAAGGTATCCTGATCCTGTGAAAATACTGACATACTGATGTTTATAAACACAAACACCAGTAATAACCTGATTATTTTAATCATCATGATACGATATTTGTACATATTTCTCCCTGGTTGAATATATCATAAATTCTGTTATTTTTACGAATTATTGTAAGAATATAATGCATCTGCAAACAGTAACGGCAAAACCTTCTGTTGATATTTACAAAAATATCAAAAACAGGGATTCTTTTGTGTGCTGAGGATACCTTTCCAATATTTGAGAATACATTTATATGTTGTAGGGACGTTGTCCCTGCAACCGCATAACCAGATTACAACAATATTTTAAATTTTGAACCATTTATTCATAACCTCATCCCCCCTTACCCCCTTCTCCCACAGAGAGAAGGGGGAGAAAATTGTCTTTGCTTCCCTCTCTCCCCCCGGGAGAGGGGGATAAGAGGGGGTGAGGTAAATTCAAACTATCATGCAACTACCAAAATTCGAACCTTATAAAATAAAAATGGTTGAGCAGGTTTATAAAAGCTCAAGGGAAGATAGAGAGAAGTGGATCAGGGAGGCTTCATATAATCTCTTCAATCTTAAGTCGGAGCAGGTAATTATCGATCTCCTTACCGATTCGGGTACAGGTGCGATGAGCGACAGGCAATGGTCAGCCATAATGAGTGGTGATGAAAGCTATGCAGGAGCTTCATCGTTCTATAATCTCAAAAAAGCTGTTACTGACATCACAGGTTTCAGCTATGTACTTCCCTCACACCAGGGAAGAGCTGCCGAAAATGTTCTTTTTTCCGCTCTCGTTAAGGAGGGAGATATTGTACCGGGGAATGCCCATTTTGATACAACAAAAGGCCATATTGAATTCCGTAAAGCCCTACCTGTTGACTGTACTGTTGATATTTCAAGGGATCTCACCGCATGGGATCCTTTCAAAGGAAATGTCGATACTGCTAAGCTTGAAGAGGTTCTGAAAAACAATCCGGCAGAAAAGATACCCTGTATCATAGTCACCATTACAAACAATACCTCCGGAGGGCAGCCTGTAAGCATGGCTAACCTCAGGGAGACGGGAAGGCTTGCCCGCAAGTATGGTATAAAGTTGTTCCTCGACTCGGCACGCTTTGCAGAGAATGCATGGTTTATAAAAACGAGGGAAGAGGGTTATGCAGATAAGAGTATCAGGGAAATTGCCCGGGAGATGTTTTCATATACCGATGGAATGACAATGAGCTCCAAAAAAGATGCGATAGTCAACATGGGCGGTTTCACTGCTTACAGGGATGAAGAACTATATAAAAAGGCATGTGCCTATAATATTATATATGAAGGATTCATAACATACGGAGGTATGTCGGGCCGGGATATGAATGCAGTGGCACAGGGTCTTTATGAAGGTACCGAAGAAGAGTATCTCAGCTCTCGTATCGGACAGGTTGCATATCTGGGAACAAAGATGAAAGAATATAGCATCCCGGTCATGGAGCCTTTCGGAGGTCATGCAATATTTATAGATGCTAAAAAATTCCTGCCGCAAATTCCTGACACAGAGTTTCCCGGACAAGCGCTTGCAATAGAGCTGTATATTGAGGGTGGAATAAGAAGTTCAGAAATTGGCGCCCTCATGGCCGACAGGGATCCTGTAACAAGGGAAAACAGACACACAGGGGTTGAGCTGGTAAGGATGGCTCTGCCACGCAGGGTATATACCGACAGACATATGGACTATGTTGCAGCAGTAGCAAAAAATGTTTTTGACAGAAGGAAATCAATAAAAAGAGGTGTCCGGATCAAAAAGGAAGCACCTTTCCTCAGACATTTCAGTATTGAACTGGAAAGGTTGTAGACTACCATTTTGATGTTATAATGTAATTCCTTTTCTTTGCAGCGCTAAAAAATAATAATGCAGGATCTAACAACAGGAAAGGAAGGGAAACTAATATTTCAGTTTGCTGCACCGATGCTTATCGGTAATTTGTTTCAGCAGCTTTTCAGCATCATCGATACTATCATAGTTGGCAATTTTATTGGCAAACAAGCTCTTGCGGCAGTAGGAGCTTCATTTCCAATAATATTCATGATGGTTTCCCTGATGATAGGACTGGTAATGGGAACCACGGTGGTAATCTCACAATACTTCGGAGCAAAAGACTATATAAAGGTAAAAAGAGCTATTGATACAATGTATGTATACAGTGCAGGTGCCAGTCTTATTATTACTATCGCCGGATTGATATTTGCTGAACCATTGCTACGGCTTCTGGGACTGCCGGAGGAAATAATGCCCCAGGCAACACTATACCTTCGTATATTCTTCTCAGGAATAATTATTTTCTTTGGCTATAACGGCACAAGTGCTGCACTGCGAGGCCTTGGTGATTCAAAAACCCCTCTTTATTTCCTGATTATTGCAACTGTAGTAAATATCATTCTCGACCTGCTTTTTGTTGCCGTATTCAAATGGGGTATTGCAGGAGCAGCATATGCAACGATTCTGGCAAATGGTATTGCATTCGGACTGGCCATATACTGGTTAAACAAAACCCACAGAATAATTCAGATAGCCATTAAGGGACTTCATTTCGACCGGGAAATATTCAGGCAGAGTATAAGGATCGGTCTGCCAACAGGTATACAGCATACTTTCGTCGCTCTCGGCAACCTTGCCCTTCTGGGTATTGTCAACACTTTCGGTACCAATGTAATAGCAGGATTTTCGGTAGCCATACGCATCGACAACCTTGTTACCATCCCTGCTATTACATTCTCACAGGCACTTTCAACTTTTGTGGGCCAGAATATAGGTGCAGGGAAAACCGACCGTATCAGGACCGGACTGATTTCAACATTAAAGATGGCCGGTGGTGTAACCATATCAACCACTTTTCTTATTCTTCTGTTTGGGAAGCTTCTGGTAAGCCTGTTTACAAATGACAGCCAGGTAATATTTACTGGTAATCAATACCTTACCATAGTCAGTGTTTTTTATATCACTCTTACCCTCATGTTTATGTATGGCGGAATTATGAGGGGTGCCGGTGATACATTCTGGCCAATGATATTTTCACTAATCTCACTCTGGATAATAAGGATCCCTGTAGCATGGTTCCTTTCGGGTAAAATAGGTGCTGAAGGTATTTGGTGGTCAATACCGGCTGGATGGGTAGTAGGACTCTTGCTTTCATTCTTCTATTATAAGACAGGCCGTTGGAAAACCAAGGCTGTTGTGAATTATAAGGGGAATTTGTAACTTTCAGCTTTATAATCAATATCCTTGCGATGATAAAATCTATGACCGGCTTTGGCAAGACCACTGCCGAAATTGCAGGTAAAAAGGTTACCATAGAAATAAGATCACTTAACTCAAAATCACTCGATCTTTATACACGGCTTCCATGGCTCTACAGGGAAAAAGAGACAGAAATAAGAAATATTATCAATCAGAAACTCGACAGGGGAAAAATAGACCTGACAATAAGCCTTGATGTTCTTGATATTGAAAATATTCCGGTCATCAACAATGATGTTGTTAAGACTTATTATGAACAGATAAAAGAAATCGCCGGTGAATTAAATATCAAATCAGATGAGCAGATCCTTTCATCAATATTAAGACTTCCCGATATTTTCAAAACTGAGAAACCGGATCTGTCAGAAGAAGAATGGCATATGTTAAAGGAAAAAATAATCGAGTCTGCTGAACAGCTTGACAATTTCAGGATCGAAGAGGGAAGCTCAATTGAGAATGACATGAAAGGGTGCATAAACAGGATATTGACACTGCTTACAGAAATAGGGAATTTTGAAGAGGAACGGATAACCAGGATCAGGAACAAGCTTAACAATTTACTGTCAGAGAATATCCCGACAGAGAATATTGACAAAAACAGGTTTGAGCAGGAGCTGATTTTCTATCTCGAGAAAATAGATATTAACGAGGAAAAGGTGAGATTGAAAAAGCATTGTGATTATTTCCTCGAAAAAACAAACACGGAACCACCCAACGGTAAAGTACTCAATTTCATAACACAGGAGATCGGCCGTGAGATAAATACTATCGGCTCAAAGGCCAATGATGCCTCAATACAGAAGATTGTGGTGATGATGAAGGATGAACTTGAAAAAATAAAGGAACATATTTTAAATGTATTATAGGAATAATCATAATCGATGAAAAGGGCGCTCGAAAATCAATTATTTGCCCCAACCCTAAAGGGAGTAATTGATTTTCTTCGCACCCTTTAGGGACGGGGCAAACGAAGAAAATCGATGAAAGGTAAACTGATAATAATATCGGCACCCTCGGGTTCGGGAAAATCAACAATTGCAAAATATTTGCTTGAGGAGAACCTCAGTCTTGAATTTTCAGTTTCTGCAACAACACGTTCCCCGAGAGGGACTGAAAGAGATGGCCGGGAGTACTATTTTATGTCAGTTGAAGAATTCCGTAATAAAATAGAAAAGGAAGATTTCATTGAATGGGAAGAGGTTTACACAAACCGTTTTTACGGAACATTGAAAAGTGAGATAGACAGAATATGGTCGAAAGGAAATCATGTACTTTTTGATGTGGATGTAAAAGGAGGCATCAACCTGAAAAATATCTTTAAACAAGATGCAATATCCATTTTCATAATGCCTCCTTCATTAAATGAACTAGAAAAAAGACTGAAAAGAAGGGGAACTGATGATACTGAAGAGATAAAGAAACGGATAGCCAAAGCTACAAAAGAGATGAAACTAGCTGATAAATTTGATAATATTGTTATTAACCGCAACCTGGGAAAGGCGAAAAAAGAGGTGTATAAACTGGTAAAAAATTTTATTAATACCTGACCCCCTTCCTAAGGGGCTGTCTCAAAAGCTCTTAAGGCTTGCCCCCTACCCCCTAAAGGGGCTATGTAAATACCTGACAATAAGCAAGTCCCGAAAGCTTTCGGGATTTAGGGGCAAAAAAACAAAGGGGCTTTTGAGACAGCCTCGATATACTTCTCCTCTATGGGGAAAAATGAGAGGGTAAATTTTAAATTACTACTATGATAAAAGTTGGTTTATATTTCGGGTCATTCAATCCGGTACATATCGGACATATAACTATTGCAGGATATATGCTCGAATTTACGGATGTCAACGAGGTATGGTTTGTCGTAAGTCCCCAAAATCCCCTGAAGAAAAAAGCGACCCTGCTTGATAATTACCAGCGTCTTCATATGGCAAATCTGGCTATCGGGAAAAATGACAGGATTAAAGCCTCTGATATTGAGTTCCGGTTGCCTATACCTTCATATACAATCGATACATTGACATATCTAGAAGAGAAATATCCGAATAGAAAGTTTTCCCTGATCATGGGTGAAGATAATCTCTATACTTTGCATAAGTGGAAAAATGTCGGGGAGCTGATAAAGAAATACAGGCTGATAGTATATCCCCGCAGTGGTAGTGAAAAACCTGCATCAACACAGCTTGAATTACTTCTTTCAAAGGCAAAGATCAATTATGTGAATGCCCCCCTTATGGATATCTCAGGTACCTTTATACGCAATAGTATAAAAAAAGGAAAGGATATGTCGTATTTTCTTCCTGCAACCGTATGGCAGTATATCGACGAGATGGGTTTCTATAAAAACCCCCAGCCACGCTGAAGCGTGGCTCGCCCCCTGAAGGGGGCTTGAAACCCATCATATTATATAATGTGTCATATTATTGATTATTATGGGTTTATAGCCCCCCTTCAGGGGGGTTGGGGGGGTGAGAGGTAATAGTCAGACTTTCTTTATTATCTCCAGGCCTCTTTTGAGAGCCTTTTCGTTATCAGGAATAAGTTTATGGTATCGTTCGGGGAGCGATTTCTTCAATCCTTTAATTACATTTTCCATTTTAATGATGGGTTTAACTTTTAGAAAGCCTCCCAGGACTATCATATTGAAGGTTTTGGGGCTCTTCAGTCTCCCTGCCTCTTCCACAGCATCGATACGATATACCGTTATATCTTTTCTTTCGGGGTGACGGCTTATTCCGTTACTGTCATAAATAAGTATTCCACCGGGTTTTATTGAATCTTCAAACTTATCGAGTGATTGCTGATTAAGTATTATTGCGGTATCAAAATGTCTTATAATCGGAGAGCTTATTCTTTCGGTGCTGAGTATCACTATCACATTTGCCGTGCCACCACGCATTTCAGGTCCGTATGAAGGCATCCAGCTTACTTCCATATCCTGCATAACTCCGGAATATGCCATTATCTTTCCCATTGAAAGGACACCCTGTCCACCGAATCCTGCTATAATTATTTCTTCAGTCATGGTTATATATTTCAAGTTACATCTATGCCTGCTGATCTTCAGGAGTTTTCATATCACCCAGAGGATAATAAGGAAGCATATTTTCTTCCAGCCATGTATTTGCCTCTACCGGTGTCATTTTCCAGTTCGAAGGGCAGTTTGATACTATCTCCACGAAGCATGTTCCCCTGTTCAGTTTTTGATACTGAACTGCTTTTCTTATTGCTTTTTTTGTCTTTTTCACATTGGCAGGTTTATGGACACTTTGCCTGGTGACATAGT
>Ga0272441_10004161_pt1 | contig 26632 bp, 21 predicted proteins | sample SSMProp6N_FD_193582 | JGI IMG/M metagenome (GOLD analysis project Ga0272441, IMG submission 193582) | Marine sediment archaeal communities from Little Sippewissett salt marsh, Falmouth, MA, United States - SSM-Prop-6N | ecosystem: Environmental > Aquatic > Marine > Wetlands > Sediment ... | reverse complement strand
GCGTCGTCGCGACGGGGGAGGCGAACCTCTACCGCGACCGCCGCGGGCGCGTGGTGGCCAACGACAACATCCGCCAGGTCGGCCGGATGACGTTCTACAACCGCGACGGCCAGTGGGTGACGGCCGCGGCCGCCGGCGACCGCAAGGCCCGGCGCGTCAAGCTGTTCAGCAAGGAGTACTTCGCCCTGCTGCGGGACAATAAGGACTTCGCCCGCGCCCAGCGCCTCGGGTGGAACGTCGAAATGAACATCGGCGACGAGCGGATCGTGGTGGAGAAGGACGGCAAGGTCCGCGACGAGAAGCTCCGCAACCGCGCGAAGCAGAACCCGCAGCCGAGGCAACAGCAGATCGATCAGCGGAACCTCCAGCTCAACCAGTTCCGCCAGCAGCAGATCGACCCGCGCCTGCGGGAGGAGCTCCAGAAGATCCAGGACGAGCGAGACCGCCGAGGCAGACCCAATGCCCAGCAGAAATGACGGAGCCCGATCCGTCCCCAAACGAAGCGCCGTCTCGCGAACCCATTCAACAGGAACAAGCCATGAAACACGCATGGATCTCGACGCTGGCGCTCCTGGCGACAGCGACAGCCGGTTTGGGACAGCCGTTCCCGAACCGCGCGCCGCGCAACATCGACCAATGGCTCCTCGTCCGGGGACGGGCCAACGTCCGGAACGCGCACTGGCAACCCCCGGCCGTGCATCAGCCGTACGACGGCCGGCTTACCGCGAGGGCCATTCGGACGGCGATCGACGACGCCGTCGCGTACCTCCGCAACTGCCAGCGGAAGGACGGCTCGATCGGCTTTTCCAGCGGCACGCATCTGGCCGGGGAGACGGCCCTGGCGACGCTGACCATGCTGGCGGCGGGCGGCAATCCGATCAGCGATCAGCCGCTGGCCCGGGCGCTGGAGTGGCTGGCGAAGGACGAGTCGGACAACACGTATGTTCGCGGCATCCGGGCGAACGTCTGGGAGTACGCCCTCCGCAAGGTACCCCACGACGAGAAGGTCCGCGCCGCCTTGAAGGCCGACTACGACTGGCTGCTGAAGGCCATGAACCAGGAAGGCTGGCGGTACACCCTCACGTCCCGCGACTGGGACAACTCCTGCACGCAGTACGGCGTGTTGGGCATCTGGGCGGCGGCGCGGGCGGGGCTCGAGCCCGGCGACGCCTTCTGGAACACGTGCTCGGCCCACTTCCGCAAGACGCAGCGGCCCGACGGGGGCTGGAGCTACATGACGGGTGGCTCGACGGCGAACATGGCCACCGCCGGGCTGGCCAGCCTGTTCCTCGTGTTCGACATGCATCACGGCCGGAGCTTCTATTCGCGGGCCAACCCGCGGACGTTCACCGAGGGCGACGCCGCGGCGGTCCTCCAGAGCATCGAGCGGGGGATGGCCTGGCTGGGCAAGCAAGGCGGGTCCAACCGCGACGGGTACTACCTGTACGGCATCGAGCGAACGGGCGTGGCCAGCGGGCGGAAGTACATCGGCGGGCGGGACTGGTTCCGCGAGGGCGCGGCGGCGGTGCTTCAGTACCAGCAGGCGAACGGGTCCATCCCCGTCGGCAGATACGGCGGCGGGCTGGTCAACACGTGCTTCTGCACGTTGTTCCTCGTCTACGGCGGCGCGCCGGTGGCGTTCAACAAGCTCCAGCACGGCGAGGGCCAGGACTGGAACCTCAACCCGCGGGACCTGGCCAACCTGACCAAGCACCTGTGGAGCGCGTACGAGCGGCCGCTGAACTGGCACTCGGTGAGCATCGACGCCGACGCGTCGGAATTCGAGGCACCGATCCTGTTCCTCTCCGGCTCGCGGGCCGCGAAGTTCACCGAGGCGGAATTCCTCAAGCTGCGGGAGTACGTGCAGCGCGGCGGGACGATCCTCGCCGAGCCCTCGGACCGCAGCGAGGCGTTCGCCCGGTCCATGGCCGACCTGCTCCGCCTGATGTTCCCGCGGAACGTCTACGCGAACTACGAGCTGGCGGACCTGCCGGCCGATCACGGCGTATACACGGTCCTGAAGCAGGACTGGTCCCGCCGCCCGCGGCTGAGGGGCGTCTCGGACGGCACGCGGACGTTCTTCTTCCTGTCGGAGGAGTATCTCTCGGCGGACTGGCAGATGAACCGCACGGACGGCGACGCGTTCAAGCTGGCGATGAACCTGCTGTTCTACGCGACGGACCTGGGCGCGCTGCCGGCGAAGTTCGCCTCGCCGCTGCCGGACACCCCGGCCGTCTCCGCCCGCAAGGACGTGGCCACCGTCGCGCGGGTGCGGTACGCGTCCGGCCCGGACCACCCGCAGGACTGGGCCGCGGCGCCGCTGTGCTGGCGGCAGTTCGCGGCCTACTGCAAGCACGTCACCGGTTGCGAGCTGAAGGAGGCCGGGCCCGTCGCCCTCGGCCGGGGCGACCTGGCCGGCGTGCGCCTGCTGCACTTGACGGGGCGGGGGGACTTCCGCCTCTCGGATTCCGAGCGGCGGGCCCTGCGGGCCTTCGCGGAGGCCGGCGGGATGGTCCTGGCCGACGCCTACGCCGGATCGCGGGCCTTCGCCGCCGCGGCGAGGCGGGAACTGGAGGCCGTCTTCGGACGCCTTGTACCCCTGTCCGACGACGACTACCTCGCGGCCGGGCGATTCGTCGGCGGCGCGGACCTCACGCGGAACATTCGCTTCAAGCTCCCGGCCCGCAAGGCCCTTCGCGGCCGGGGCGAGTCACCCCACGGGCAGAAGCTCCTCGTCGCGCGGATCCGGAAGCGTCCGGCGGCGGTGTTCTCGGAGTTCGGCCTGTGCGACGCAATGTCGGGGATTGAGAACTACCAGGCCGTCGGCTACAAGCCGGCCAGCGCCCGGCGGATTGTCGGAAACGTGTTGGCGTACGTCATGGCGGAGTGACGAAGAAGCTGTCAGTTATTGGCGATCAACTCTCCGCGATCCGCTTTCCGCTAACAGCCTGGAGTCGGACGGACATGGCGAGCAGACGGATTCTGGTCATCGAGGACGACGCGGCGATTCGTCAGGGCGTCGTCGACGCGCTGTCGTTCGAGCGGTACGAGGTGGCCGAGGCCGCCGACGGCGAGGCGGGCCTCGCCGCGGCGCTGACCGGCGAGCCGGACCTGGTCCTGCTGGACCTGATCCTGCCCCGGCGCGACGGGCTGGACGTGCTTCGCGAGATCCGCGCCGCGAGCCCGACGCTGCCGGTCATCATCCTCACCGCGCGGGGCGAGGAAGACGACCGCGTCGCGGGCCTGCGGCTGGGCGCGGACGATTACGTCGTCAAGCCGTTCAGCCTCAAGGAGCTGCTGGCGCGGGTCTCGGCAGTGCTCCGCCGCAGCCCCGAGCGCCCCACCGACGTACTGGAGGTCCCCCTGCCCGGGGGCTCGGCCCACCTGGCGCGCCGGGAAGTCCGCTTCGACGACGGCGAGCGCGTGGGGCTGTCCGAGCGGGAGGCCGAGTTGCTGCGGTACCTGGCCTGCAACGCCGGGCGGGCCGTTTCGCGGGAGGAGATCCTCTCCCGCGTCTGGCGGATCAACCCGCGCGGGATCGACACCCGAACGATCGACATGCACGTCGCCCGGCTCCGCGAGAAGCTCCGCGACGCCGCCCCCGCGCCCCGCGTACTGCTGACCGTCCGCGGGAAGGGCTACCTGTTCGCGGAGAGGGAAGAGAAGAACGGATGACGAAGGGCAATGTGCTAAGGTCGGGATAGGCCCATGCGACGGACGCGGATACTCTGGCTGGCGTTTGCGGGGTGCCTTGCGGTGCTGCTGACGGCGATGGCGGCCGTCAGTGCGATCGCCCTGCGCCTCGACCGCGCCGAGCGCCACGCCCACGCCCGGGCCGCCGCCGAGGAGAAGATCCGCCTGGCCCTCTGGCGGATGGACTCGGCCCTGCTGCCGCTGGTCGTCCGCGAGAGCGCCCGCCCGTACTTCGTCTACGAGCCGTTCCACCCGCTGGGAATGGCCTACACGTGGCGCTACCGCCAACTGGCGATCAACGAGGTGCTCGTGCCCTCGGCCCTGCTGACGTTCTCCTCGCCGGACGTGCGGGTGCACTTCCAGTTGGACGAGAACGCCCGGCTGACCAGCCCGCAGGCGCCTACGGGCAACCAGCTCGACTTGGCCAGCGACGGCTACGTCACCGGCCCGCAGGTGGATGAGGCCGCCGCCCGCCTGGCCGAGTTGGGCCGCCTGATCGACCGCCAGACGCTTCGGTCCCTCCTGCCGGCGCCCGCGCCGGCGACGGCCACCCGCCCGATTGCCCTGCGGCCGGGCAAGGCCGACGAGCAACTGCCGCGCCAGCAGATGGTCGCCGAGGAGAACGTCGATCGCCTCCGCGCCCAGGGCCGCGGGCGAGGATTCACGCGGGATGAGATCACCAGCCTGCTGAACAGCACCAACATCATCGCCCGATACGAGGCGAATAAGTCGGCGCAATACCAGCAGGACGTGACCTTCAACCCGGCCGTCACGCCCGCGCCCGTCGCCGCCGGCCAGATGCGCCCCTGCTGGATCGGCGAGGCCCTGCTGCTCGCGCGGCGCGTCAACGTGGACGGCGCGGAGCGAATCCAGGGCTGCCGGCTCCACTGGCCCCACATCCGGGAGACGCTGCTGGCCGACGTGGGGGACCTCCTGCCCGAGGCCCGGCTCGTCCCGGGCGCGAGCGACGCCGATGCGAACGACGCCTATGTCCTGGCGACTCTCCCGGTCCGGCTCGTGCCCGGGACCGTACCGCGAGACCTCTCCGCCGCCCGCTCGCCCGTTCCGCTGTCTCTGCTGATCGCCTGGGCCTGCGTGTTGACCGGGGCGGCGGCCGTCGCGGTCGTGCTCGCCAGGACCGTCCGCCTGTCGGAACGCCGGGGGGCGTTCGTCTCGGCCGTCACGCACGAGCTCCGCACGCCGCTGACTACCTTCCGCCTCTACGCCGACATGCTCGCCGGTGGGATGGTCTCCGACGAGCAGAAACGCACCCGCTACCTCCACCGCCTGCGCGACGAGGCCGACCGGCTGACCCACCTCGTCGAGAACGTCCTGGCCTACGCCCGCCTCGCCGGGCCGCGGTCGACCGCGCACACGGAGTCCGTCCGCCTAGGCGACCTGCTGGCCCGCGGGCGGGAACGCCTGGAGGCCCTCGCCCAGCGGGCCGACATGCGGCTGGTCGTGGAGGCCGACGAGGCCGCCGAGAACGCCTCCGTCCGCTGCAACGCCTCCGCTGTCGAGCAGGTCCTGCTGAACCTGGTGGACAACGCCTGCAAGTACGCCCGGCCCGCCGAGGACCGGCGAATCCACCTCCGCGCCGTCCTGGACGGCGCGTCGGCCGCCCTGACCGTCCGCGACCACGGCCCCGGCATCGGCCCGGCGGAGCGGCGTCGGTTGTTCGCGGCCTTCCGCAAGTCCGCCCACGAGGCCGCCCACTCGGCCCCGGGGATCGGCCTGGGCTTGGCGCTCAGCCGCCGCCTGGCCCGCACCATGGGCGCCGATCTCGGGTACACGCCCCCCCCCGACGGCCCCGGCGCGGCCTTTACGCTCGCGCTGCCGCTGGACACGGCTCCCTGAACGGCCCGACGCGACGGTTTTCGAGCAGGATCGGCGCTGTTTTGGCCGAAAAAGGGGTTCACAGGCGGTCGCGATTTGCTATACTTCCGTGCGAGGCGGGGATGTAGCTCAGTTGGGAGAGCGGCGCGTTCGCAATGCGCAGGTCAGGGGTTCGAGTCCCCTCATCTCCATTCGGCCCGCGGGCACAAGCCCGCGGGCCGAATGTTCTGAGCGAGCCAAGCGAGTCGAAGGGCATGATTCGTGAATCGGCTCACCCGTTGACTCCTTGACTCGTTCCCTCGCAGAGCACATCTGTCGTTCACTCGTTGACTCATCGATCGGTTACCTGGTAAGAGGGAAACGGCGGTGTCTCGCATGGTGTGAGCCTGCCGATTGGGCGATCGGGCCCAGGGACCAATCCGGTCCGGCCGGTCAACCAGTCAACCGATGAACCAATCCACGACGCCCGGAGGGCGAGTCATGAGCCTGCAAGGCAAGAAGATCGCGATCCTGCTGGACCAGCAGTACCAGGAGATGGAGGTCTGGTACCCCTACTACCGCCTCGGCGAGGAGAGGGCGGAGGTCACGCTCGTCGCCGGCGAGCGGGGCAAGACATACCCGAGCAAGCTGGGCTACCCGTGCGTTTCCGACGCCGCGGCGGGCGAGGTCCGCGGGGAGGACTTCGACGCCGTGGTGGTCCCCGGCGGCTGGGCGCCGGACTTCATGCGCCGAGACGAGTCGATGGTGCGGTTCATGGCGCAGTGCGTCGAGGCGGAGATCGTGCTGGCTGCGATCTGCCACGGCGGGTGGATGCTCTGCTCGACCGGCGCCCTGCGGGGCAAGCGGGCGACGAGCTTCATGGCGATCCGCCACGACGTCATCAACGCCGGCGCGGAGTGGGTGGACGAAGAGTGCGTCGTCGACGGCAAGCTCATCACCGCCCGCAAGCCCGACGACCTGCCAGCCTTCTGCCGGGCGATCCGCGAAGCGCTGGCAAACGCGTAAACGCGAACACGAGGTCACCACAGAGGCTCAGAGGGCTCAGAGAAACGGGACGCTGAGAGGGCCGGGGACCGGTTATTGCGCGGCTTGGTAGATGGCGGGCTTGTATCGGGGCTGCGGGATAGGCCTGTCGGCTGCGCGGGCGGCCTCGATCCAGGCGTCCCGAGCCACCTTCACTTCGGCCAGTGCCTCCTCGGGGGTCGCACCGAAAGCCGAACAGCACGCAAGGTCCGGGATATCGGCGATGTATCCGCCGTCTTCCTCGCTGTAGAAAATGTTGATGTGGTAGTCGGCCACGGTCAGTCCTCTAACTGGAGATTATACCGCTCTACAAGGCGCAGGAATTGGCGAATCTGGTACGGCTTCGCCTCGCCGTGAACATCCTGGAGGACGATCAGCTCTGCAACGGTGGGGCAAGAAAACACCTGGTGGCTGCCGCGGATCCGTGTCTGACGGAACCCGAAGCCCTCCACCAGGCAGACCATGTCCGCGAAAGAGACATTGCGTACGTCTCCGTTCGTCAGTCGACGCAGCAGCTTCCTTCTATTCATGTCTCGCCCAACGCATTGCAGACGGCCGGCTACGCGAACAGGGCCGAGCCGATGCGGAGGACGGTGGCGCCTTCCTCGACGGCGACGGGGTAGTCCTGGCTCATGCCCATGGAGAGGTGGCGGAGGTCGTCGCCGCCGATGCGGTCCTTCTGCATCTCCTCGAACAGCTCGCGGAGGCGCACGAACACCGGGCGGGTGGTCTCGGGGTCGTCGGTGATCTGGGCCATGGTCATCAGGCCCGTCAGGCGGAGGCGCGGCAGGGAGGCGATCATCTCGGCGAGGTGCGTGCAGGCCCCCACGGCCACGCCGTACTTCTGCGGCTCGCTGGAGCAGTTAATCTGGAGCATCACGTCGGCCCGCCGCCCGAGGCGCTCGGCGCGTACGTTGAGCTCCTCGGCGAGGCGGAGGGAGTCGACGGAGTGGATCACCTCCGCGCATTCGAGGACGCGTTTGACCTTGTTCCTCTGGAGGTGGCCGATCATGTGCCACCGCACCGGCGCGGCCAGCGGCGTGCGGCGGCGCTGGAGGTAGGCCCCCAACTCGTCGGCGCGGGCGGTGAGCTGCTGGGAACGGTTCTCGCCGAGGTCCGTGACGCCGAGGTCCAGCAGGGACTTGATCTCGTCGAGGCCGACGGTCTTGGTGACGGCGACGACCGACACGTCCGCGGGGTCTCGCCCGGCCCGCTCGCACGCGGCGGCGACGTTCTCGCGAACGGCCTGGAGGTTCCTCTCGATCCGGTTGCGGGTGGCGGGCATGGCGGGCTCAGAACTCCGTGCTGTAGTAGTCCTCGCTCTCCCCGCCGGTCTTCTCGGCGAGCTTCTTCATCGAGGCACTAACCTCGGGATCGCTGTCGATGGAGATCGTGTGGATGGGCACGCCGGCGGTCTTCGCCTCGGTGGCGACCTCGTCGGTGTCGTCGACCACCTTCCGGGCGAGAAGGATGATCGCCTTGGGTTTTTTCTCGAGGGCGGCCTTGAGGGCCCGGGGCAGATCCGTCGCGCCGGAGGGCGCCAGGCCCTTGACGAACTCGGCGATCGCCTTGCGTCCGACCGTGCCGCCTTCCTGGAAGTCCTCGCCCATCCAGCGGTCCTCTTCCTCCTGGCAGAGCAGGACGTTGAACCGGACCTTCCCGCCCAGCGAGAGGACGGAGGTCTCCGTCATGACCCGCGCCGGATCGAAGGCCTCCCGCATGCTTGAGCCGGCGTCGATGACGTACACCACCGGCGAGGCCGTCAACTTCACGCCGGCAATGGCCGGGCCTTCCTTGCTGACCTTCATCGGGTCGACGCGGATCTCGTAGTCCGGGACGTTCGGGCCGTCGGTCCGGGCCGGCGGGGTGATATACCGTAGCGTGATGTAGATCCCCACGCCGACCATCCCCAGCAGCAGAACGAGCAGGACAATGGTGATGATGCCCTGGATCTTGACCGGCCGGGCCATGGGGATGTGCTCTTGCGCGGGGGCGGGCGCGCCGGGCGGCGGGGGCGGGGTCGCGCCGCCGGGGGCGGCCGGACGCTGCCAGGGCGCCTCCGGCCGAACGCCCGGGGCCGCGGGCCGCCGGCCGGGCGCCGCACCGCTCCCGGCCTCGGGCACGTAGACCAAGGCCTTGCAGTAAGGACAACGACACATGCCACCGGCGAACGCCTCGTCAATCGAGACCTTCTTGCGGCATTCCGTACAACGAATCTTGATCGCCATGTGGGCCTTCCTTCTCGTCCGCCTCGCGGCGCGCCCCGTGGGCCTGGGCGCCTCTCGGGTCCGACGTCCCTGTCGCCAGGGCCCAAGCCCGACGCGCCGCACGCGTTCATGCTACCACGGATCCGAGCAGGATTGTAGACCCGCCTCCCGCGCAATCAAGACCGGCCCATGGACGCTCCGAAGCCGCAAGCTACCCCGGATTATTCACCGCAGAGAACGCAGAGGACGCAGAGGTAATTCCATAGAAAAGACTTACATCAGCAATTGCCCCTTCTGATCGCGAACAGTGTGTTCCTGCGCGGGAGCGATCCAGAAGAGAGAATCTGATTTAAGTTTCTATGCATAATCGTCTTACCTCTGTGACCTCTGCGGCCTCTGCGGTTGCTCTGCACTATCCGGGCTAGATGGGCCCTTCCAGAGCCGCCAACACGGCCTCGCTTGCCGCCACGGCCAAGGCGTATGCCGCCCGTGCCTCTTCTTCGGTCAACGGCGGCTGTCCTGCGGATAGCGAACCTCAACGCCATACGGGTTCAGCGCAATCAGACCATCCAGGGAGTCCGCCAACGGCCCGGCCACCGTCCGGAGCAGGTCCAGCAGCCGCCCAAGATCATGGGTCCGGGGAATAAGGGAGCTGATGGTGAACCAGGACGGTTTTCACATACTTCTCGGCCGCCTGCTGTGCATGAAACGCCACGGATGCATAGTACGGCGTCTCGCTCTCCAGCAAGTGCTCTGCGACGCCGAGGTCCTCGCCCGCCCGCGCAAGCCATTGCCGGACGAGGTCCGTGCGCACCTCCTCAGGCGGCCTCATAGATCACTCTCCCCTCGCGGCTGGCAGGATAGGCGATGCCACCCACAACGTCCTTGCTTTCCTCGAATCGGTCCGCCGCCATCACCAAGACGTCGAACGGCAGCCCCAGCCCCCGAAGGGCCTTTGCCAACCGCACGCTTTCCTTGCGGGGGTCCGTCGGAGCGTCCTCCAGGACCAGCAAGTCCACGTCACTGTCAGCCGTCATGTTGCCCGCGGCCGCCGAACCGAACAGGATGATCTTGCGCGGGTTTGTGACGGCCAGAAGCCGTCGCACGATGTCGTCTATCACGCCCTGGCCGATCGCCGTCGGCGAAGCTGGGGGCTCGGAATGCACCGTCTTCTCTCCATATCAGCCCGGTGAAAGGAGAGTACCCCCAGTGGAGCCGGGCAGCAAGTCCGAAGCTCCGGTCCCCAGGGCGATCTGGCGGGAAGCGCTGGCGTTCGGGCGGACGTCCGATATGCTGCACCGGCACGGCGGCAACAGCAGAAGGGCGAAGTCGATGAGCACGGAGAAACTGACACTGATCCGGCCGGACCGGCGGGAGCACCGGGCGGCGATCCACGACTTCACGGGCAAGGCGTTCGGCTACCCGTACTGGGCGTGGCTGACGCGCAGCCGGGAGTCGTACTTCGACCAGTCCCACTACGACTGGTCGGCCTCGACGATCGGCCTTCTCGGCGGGCGGATCGTCACGCACTGGGGCGTGTGGGGGTTCGACATGCGCGTCGGGACGGCGACGCTGCGCGTGGCGGGGATCGGGGCGGTGTGCACGCACGGCGGCATGCGGCGGCGCGGGCTGATGGCCCGGACGATCGCCGCGGCCTGCGAGGCGATGCGCGACGCGGGCTACGACGCGAGCCTGCTGTTCGGCATCGGCGGGTTCTACCACCGCTTCGGCTACGTCCGCGCCTGGCCGGACTGCACGTACGTCGTTCGCACCGAGCGCCTGCCGACCGGGCGCCCGGCGGGAAAGGTGCGGAAGATCGCCCCCCGGCACCGGCCGGAACTGGCCCGTCTGTACAACCGCTGTCACGCGGGCCGGACGGGCACGGCGGTCCGGCCAACCTACCTGCGGCGGGGCAAGGAGTGGGAGGGTCGGCTGTGGACGGACGGCGCGGGCCACCCGGCGGGGTATCTGTTCTTCGGCGCCCACCACGGTTCGTTCCACCTGGGCGACCACGCCGGCGAGGCCGGGCAGGTTCTCCGCGTGCTGGGACGCGTCGCCCGGCGGCGCGGGGAGAAGGAGATCCGCCTGTCCAGCCTGCACCATGACAGCGAACTGGCCCGGCGCCTCCGCCGCGGCGACTGCCGCGTGGAACTGGGCTACCACGAGTCCGGCAGCGCGATGATCCGTACGCTGAACCTGCGGGCGGCACTGGCGAAGCTCGCGCCGGAGCTGTCGCGGCGGCTGCGGCTCTCCCACCTGGCGGACTGGTCCGGGCGGCTGGCGATGGCGGACTCGCGAGAGAAGGCCGCGCTCGAGATCACCGGAGGGAAGGTCCGGGCCGCGGCGCCCGGGCGCACGAAGCACGCGATCCGCGGTGGCGACGCGATCGCCCAACTGCTGATCGGAACCGACGAGCCCGCCGAGACCATCGCCTCACACGCCCTCCGCCTGAGCGGGGACGCAAAGGAACTGGTCGGCGTGCTCTTTCCCAACCAGCACCCGATGCTCGGGGCGTGGGACCACTTCTGAGCGCGGAGCGGTTGCCTTGCGGACAAAGGAGCCGGACCTGCCTCGCTGCCTTCGACACGCTCAGGCCAGGGAATCGCGCAGGCTTCCGGAGGGCGCTTGTCACTGCGTTGGGCGGAGTCTCTTTGCGGTCTGCACGAGGCGGACGAACTCGGCGCGATAGCCCGAGGGGTCGCTGCCCAGGGCGCTGCGGGCCTGCTCGATCACGGCGTCGAGCGTGTAGCCGCCCTTGTGCTTCGAGTCGCGCAGGATCATGCCGAAGGCGGCGACGGCGGTCGTGAAGCGGAAGTCCGCGGGGGCCTGCTCGAACCGCCCGCCCCGGTCGAAGACCTCGTGCGACATCAGCACGCTCTGCTCGCCGTCGGGCAGCTTGTAGCGGAGCTTGACCGTGCATACGCCGCCGGCCTCGGCTGCGGGGCTCGGACGCGGCGCGGTCTGGTACTTCAGCGGGTCCACCGCCGGAGTCGGAACGGGCTCGCCGGCCGGGACGATCTCGTAGAGGGCCGTCACCGTGTGCCCCGCGCCAATCTCGCCGGCGTCCTTCGTGTCGTCGTTGAAGTCCTCGGCGGCGAGGACGTGGTTCTCGTAGCCGATCAGCCGCCAGGCGGCGACCCGGGCGGGGTTGAACTCGACCTGGATCTTGACGTCCTTGGCGATGGTCACCAGCGTGCCGGTCATCTGCTCGACGAGCACCTTGCGGGCCTCGGCCAGCGTGTCGATGTAGGCGTAGTTGCCGTTGCCCTTGTCGGCCAGCTTCTCCATCCGCGCGTCCTGGTAGTTGCCCCGCCCGAAGCCCAGCACGCTGAGGAACACGCCGCCGCGGGCCTTCTCCTCGATCAGGCGGACCAGGGCGCTCTCGCTGGTGACGCCGACGTTGAAGTCCCCGTCGGTGCAGAGGATCACGCGGTTGACGCCGCCCCGGATGAAGTTCCGCTCGGCCACGCGGTAGGCCAGCTCGATGCCCTGCCCGCCGTTGGTGGACCCGCCGGCGGCCAGCCGGGCGAGGGCGTCGTGGACGTCGCGCTTCCGGTCGCAGCTCGTCGCGTCGAGCACGAGGCCCGAGGCCCCGGCGTAGACGGCGATCGCGACGCTGTCGTTCTCGTTGAGCTGCTCGACGAGCATCTCCATGGCCTTCTTGACCAGCGGGAGCTTGTTCGGCGGTCGCATCGAGCCCGAGACGTCCAGCAGGAAGACGAAGTTGCCGGACGGGCGGCTCTCGCGGTGGATTTCTCTGCCCTTCAGCGCGATGCGGACCAGCCGGTGCCCGGCCTCCCACGGACAGCGGGCGACGTGCGTCCGGGCGGCGAAGGGGTGGTCGTCGCCGTCGTCGGGCGGGGCGTAGTCGTAGGAGAAGTAGTTGATCATTTCCTCGATCCGCACGGCCCCGGGCACGGGCCAGCGGGCCTCGTCCAGGAGCATCCGCCGCACGAGGGCGTAGCTGGCGGTGTCGACGTCGATGGAGAACGTCGAGAGCGGATGGTCCGCCACCGCGCGGAACGGGTTCTCGACGATTTCATCGTACGCCTCGCGGTTGAAGCCCTCGTCCGGCTGCGTCGCGGGCGGGGCGCCCGGCCTCAGCGGGGGGACCGCATCCGGCGGGTCGCTCTTCGGCGTCCCCGCATAGGCCGGCCGGCCGGGCATGGGCGTGGGAACGAGCACCGGCGCCGGCGCGTACATTCGTGCGTCATTGTGGGCCTCCTTCATGACCTTGGCAGAAGACCTACGTGCCAAGGGATTCTCCGGGTACCTGGTGTCCAAGACCCTTCCGCCGCCGAGGTGCGACCACACTGCCAGACCGATCACCAGCAGTGCGGCGATGCCGCCCAGGGAGAACCCCACCCACAGGCGCCGACTCCTGCGTGGCGTTGGACGTGTCCGAGCCGCTTCGACACTCAACCGCTCTCGCTGCAACGGGGTCAACTCGGGGACCGATTCAGTGCCCAGCTCCTCCTCCAGCACGCCGGCGACCTGGCGGATCTCTTCAAGTTGGGCGTTCAGCGACGGATCGGCGGCGAGGCGGGCCTCGATCTCGGCCCGCTCGGGGTCGTCCAGCTCGCCCAGTGCGAAGGCGGTCAGTTTGGCTTCGTCGGGCATGTCGTTCATGGCCGGTCTCCTCTACATCTGCCGCAGCAGTCCCGCGGCCTTGAAGTGCTTGCGGAGCTTCCCGATGGCCGTGTGGATCAGGAAGCCCACGTTGGAGACCGACAAGCCCGTGATGCCCGCGATCTGCTTGTAGGAGAAACCGTTCTGGAACTTCAGCCGGAGGATCTCCTGCTGGCGGGCGGGGAGCGTTTCCATGGCCGCGGCGACCTGCCCGGCCTGCTCGTGGAGCGACGCGGCGGCCGGGGGAGGCGGCTCGGTGCTGGGCTGAAACTGCTCACTGTGCTCGGCGAGGTGAGTCATGCGACGCTCCTTCCTGCACACGTCCAGGGCGCGGTTCCGGCAGACCGTGAACAGCCATTCGGGCACGTGCCCGTCGTCGGGGCCCTTGCCGGACTTCAGCAGCCGCAGGAACGTCTCCTGCACCACGTCCCGCGCCCGCTCGACGTCGCCGAGGATTCTCGCGGCGTATCGCAGCAGCGGGCCTTCCTGGGCGGCCAGGACCGATCGGAACCACTCGGCCGACCTGTCGTCCGGCGTGCGTTTCATGTGGGTCCCCGGCACGGCGTTTGGGTCTCCAGTCTGACCACGGGTGAGCGTCGCGTCTCTTAGGGAGATTGTTGGGGATTTGCCTTGGCGATTTCCAGTGGGATTCTCGCGAGTGGGAACGCCGGGGGATGTCGAGCGAAGGAGAACAAGCCCTCGATGCACACTCCCCAACGCCCCCGTGCTGTCTTCGATCAGGAGGCCACAGATCGAAGGCAGCCCCGGGGGATCCGCAGGGCGGCGCCTTCACGCAGACACCCCCTCACAACCACCCCCTTGCCCCTCCCCCGCCGATTGCCCATCATGGGAGCACGTTCCGAGGTCCCTTGTCCTTGCTGCAAAGGAGACCCGCTCATGAAGCATTGGGGTGTCGTATCGGTCTTGCTCCTGTCCGCGGGCGTGCTGCTCCTTGCGGCCGCGCCGAAGGCGGATACGAAGCAGTCTCTCACGAAGAAGCTCTGGCCGCGGGAGCGGATCGCCGCGGCGACGGCGGCCGTGGAAAAGCAGAAGGCCCGGGGCCTGCTGACCGAGGCGGCCTATCGCAAGCGCAAGGCGATGCTGGCCCAGCGTTTGGCCGGGACATACGACCCGCAGTCGCTGTCGGTGACCGACCCGCCGCTGAACTTCATCCAAAACGGCGGGTTCGAGAAGGTCAACCGCAACTCGGCCCGCAATCGCAGCCGGTGGCTATGGTGGGGCGGCTGGAGCTGGGGCGGGGAGTATGAGAATCGCTGGGAGGACAACCCCAAGTACGTCCACTCGGGGGCGTACTCGGCGCGGATTCGCTGCGTGGGCAAGAAGGGGCGGATCGGCATCTCCACGCCGGGCATTCCCGTCGTCGGCGGGGCAAAGCAGTACCGGCTGACCTATTGGGCGTGCGGCGAGGGAGACAACATGCTGTTCGTCAACTACGAGTCGGGCGCGCGGGGGACGGTGCGGCACAGAATCCCGCCCGGCTGGAGGCCGTACGAACTTCTCGGCGACATCACGGCCGGGGCGAAGACGTTCAGCGTGTACTTCTACCACGTCGGGACGGGCACGATCTGGCTGGACGACGTCAAGCTGGTGCCCGTCGGAGGTGCGGAGCAATGATGCGGAACACAAGGCACGCGGCGATATTCGGGGGCGCGGCGGCGACGGCCCTGCTGGCCGCCCTCGCCCCGGCGGCGAACGTGGAGCTGTTCGTCACCGACTACAACGAGGACCCCACCCGCGAGCAGCGGGCGCTGGTGGACCGGCCCGTTCGCTACCCCGCGGCCGCCGAGGTCACCGTCCGGACCGCCGACGGCAAGACGGCCACGTTCCGCAACCCCGAAAAGGTACTCGTCTACCGCACGGGGGCGGGTGACAGGCGAACGGCGAGGATCTTCGCGGCGCGGGGCGAGTACGAGCCGTTCAGTTTTCTCCTGCGGCCGAAAGAGAGCCTCCAGGAGGTCTTCATCACCCCCGGCACGCTCACCGGGCCGGGCGGGGCGACCATCCCGGCCGGGAACGTCGTCGTCACGAGCGTGGAGGGGTTCCACGACGCCGGCCGACGGATCCTGATGCGCCTCGGGCGCAAGTGGAACATGGGCGCCCACAGCACGGAGTTCTTCTGGTGCACGGTGAAGGTGCCCGCCGACGCCCGGCCGGGCATGTACCGCGGGAAAGTGACCGTCACGGCGCGGGGCGGGCCGGTCGCGGCCCTCCACGTCGAGCTGGATGTCCTGCCGATCCGCCTGGCCGATCCGCCGTTCTCGATCGGCTTCAACTACTCCCGGCCGAAGGACTCCGCCGCCCTCGCTGTCCACCTCGCGGACATGCGGGAGCACGGCATGACATGCGTCGGGCCGCTGTACGACTTCCCCCTGCCGGTCCACGACGACGACACGGCCGCGTTGGGCGCCTTTCTGCGGGCGTACCGCAAGGCGGGCTTTGGCGGCGTGTGCTACTTCGCCACGCCGATGAATCTCCAGCTCAGCGCCCTGGCCGGCTACGGCAGCGTGTCGTCGAAGCGGTGGCAGCAGAAGTTCATCGAGGTCATGCGGAAGCTGCACGCCGAGACGCAAAAGCACGACGTGCCGGTGGTGATGAGCATCGGCGACGAGTTGACCAACAAGGGCGTTGAGGGCGTCAAGATCGCCGAGCAGCTCGCCCGCTTCGCCTGGGAGGAGCTGCCCGAGGTCGCCACCGCCAGCGACATGAACGGCTACCGCGAGGTGACGGCGATGGCCCCGTACCTGAACGTCGCGGCCTTCAACAACGGGTGGGACGGCATCGATCACCACAACGAGGGGAGGCACCTGATCAACCGGGCGTTCATCGAGCAGGTGCGGAAGGCGGGGGCGATTCCGTGGTTCGTCAACGGCGGCGTGGGGCGGTTTCCGTTCGGTTTTTTCTTCTGGAAGATGGCGAAGTACGGCGTCCGCGGGAAGGTGGAATGGTACTACAACCTGCGGAACGAGCGCGGGTCGGTGGTGCGGACGGACGGCGCGAAGCTCTGGCCGACGCTGGATTACGAGCGATGCCGCGAGGGCATCGACGACCTGAAGTACCTCTGCACGCTCGAGGCCCTTCTCGCCAAGGCGAAGGAGGCCGGGCGGGCGACCGCCGAGCGCCGCGCCGCCGAGGCGCTTCTCACGAAAATCGCCGACAGCATTACCGACGACTGGACCGCCTACCGCACCGGCGGCGAGCGGTTCCCCGCCGACGGCCTGGACGTGATGGACCCCGAGAAGGCCGCCGGCATGGGCGACTTCGACGCCGTCCGCCGCGCCCTGGCCGACCGCATCGTCTCTCTCCAGAACGCGATGAAGTGAGGCAGGAATAGAAACCGCGGAGGACGCCGAGAACGCACCGAAGAGAGGGAAAGACAACAGCCAACAGCGAACAGCCAACAACCGACAACCACGTTCCGGCGGCTGTGGCCCGCTTCCGGATGCCGTTGGCTTTTCGCTGTGGAGTGTTCGCTGTTGGCTGCTGCTCTGCCTCTGGTTTGCTTCTTCTCTCTTCCTGTCTTCTCTGCGTCCTTTGCGCCCTCCGCGGTTGGATCCGCCCGGGCTTTCCTTTCAGTTTCTGTCCCGCTCGATCCGACGTGAGTAAGGACAGCACTGCGCGGTCGCCGGGGATGGGGACTGCGCCCGGAGACGTTGTACGGACACTGCCATGCGAATCGTCCTGCTCTACCCGCCGCCGTGGAAGATCGCCCAGCCCGGGGAGTCCCCCGCCGCCGACGGGGACGGGCCCGCACCCGGCGCGGCCGGGGTGGACCTCGAAGGCGACTTCCGCACCGTGCCCTACGGACTGCTCTCGCTGGCCGCCGAGGTCCGTCGGGCGGGACACCCGGTCAAGGTGCTCAACCTCTCGTCCTTTGCCTGGGCCGACGTGGAGGGCCTGCTGGGGCGGCTCGACGCGGAGGTCTACGGCCTGAGCTGCTTCACCTCGAACCGGCGCGGCGTGGGCCTGACGGCGGACTGCATCCGTCGGCATCACCCGGGCGCTCACATCGTGGTCGGCGGACCCCACGTGACCGCCCTGCCGGCGGCGGCGCTGCGTCACTGGCCGGCCGTGGACACGGTGGTCCTCGGCGAGGGGGAGGCGACGTTCCTGGAGATGCTGACCCGCCTGGAGGCGGGCCGACCTCTCGACGACGTGCCCGGCATGGCATACCGCGCCGGCGAGGGGGTGCGGATCGCCCCCCGGCGGGAGCGCATCGCGGACCTCGACGCGCTCGCACCCCTCCACGAGCAGTTCGCCCCCTACGTGCTGCTGACCTCTCGCGGCTGCCCGGGCCAGTGCAGCTTCTGCGCGAGCAACACGGTCTGGGGACGCACCGTCCGGTTCCACTCCCCCGCCCGCGTGGTCGACACGCTGGAGGCCATGCTCGCCAAGCTGCCCGGCCGCATGATCGCCATCAAGGACGACACCTTCACCGCCAACCGCAAGCGGGCAATGGAGATCTGCAAGGGCATCCGCCGGCGGGGGCTGAACTTCCTGTGGAGCTGCGACACGCGGGCCGACGTCCTCGACGAGGAGTTGCTCGAAGCGATGCGCCTGGCCGGGTGCGAGCGGATCAGTCTCGGCGTCGAGTCGGCCTCGCCCAAGGTGCTCAAGAACATCCGCAAGCGGATCACCCCCGAGGACGTCCGGCGGGTCACGGCCGAGGCGAAACGGGTGGGCCTGCACGTCCGCTACTACATGATGGCGGGCAATCGCGGAGAGACCGCCCGGACGTTCCAGGAGAGCCTGGACCTGATCGCCGCGGCCCGCCCGAACGACTTCGCCTTCTGCATCCTGTCGATCTATCCCGGCACGACGGAATTCGACGTGCTCCACCGACGGCCGCGATTCATCGCCGCCCGCCCCGGCCCCGCCGGCGCGGAGCTTCTCCAGCGCAAGGGCCCCGTCACGGGCGAGACGTTCTTCGAGGAGGACTTCTTCCAGCTCTGGGCGATGCCCGACATGTCCGCGCGGGACGCGACGCAGGTGGTTCAGTGGGTGCGGAAGAACGCGGGCGTGGTCCGGTTCTGGAAACCCGGCGTCGAGGACTGCCACCGCGTCCTTCATCGCCTGGGCGACCACCACGCCGCGCACCTGGACCTCGGCGCGGCGTATGCCTTCGCCGGCCGGCCCGACGACGCCGAACGGCACGTCCGCCGCGCCCTCGAGCTGGGGTATCCCGTCCCGGCCCTGGCGTACAACTACCTGGCCTGCCTCGCCGGCCAGCGGGGAGACCTCGACGGCATGCGGGCTGTCCTTCGACGGACCCTGGAGCAGGACTGGCCCCATCCCATCGCGGCGGGAAACCTGCGCGTGCTGGACGAGTGGCTCAACGGAGGCGGACCGAAGTCCGGCCGGCCGCTGAACCTCACGATGCGCCATGACTTCGAGATCGTCCCCGCCGACGCGCAGCCCGTTCGCCCCGGACCCCTGCCCGCGGACGTCTGCCAGTGGGCCGAGCCCGTCCCGTCCCGCCAACCCGCAGCCGTGCCGGCCTGACGAACCCGCCGCGCCGCCCGCCTCCTGGCTGCCCGGCCGGCTGCGAGAGCACCCGTTGCCCCGCGCACGGTCGAGCCGTACAATGACAGCGTCAGACGGCAGGAAGGAGTCCAGGAATGGGCGACGACGCACGGCCGTACTCGGCAGCAGCCTCCCTCGACATCCCGCTGGACCGGGACCTGTTCATGCGAGCGATGGTTCGAGAGCTGGCCGGCACGCTGGAGCAGTCCGTGGGCCTGGAGCGGGCCTCCAGCTTCTTCAGCATCGTCGGTCAGGCCATCGGCGACTTGATCGACGGCATGTACAAGCAGGCCTGGGGCGTGGCGCGTCTCGGCCGCGAGCAGGTGGCCGAAGCCCTGGTGGACTTGAAGGCCCGCATTCTCGGCGGCTTTCGCGTGGTCGACCAGAGCGATGACAAGATCGTCCTCGTCAATACCGCCTGTCCCTTCGGCGAGAAGGTGCTCGGCCGCCGGTCGATGTGCATGATGACCTCGAACGTCTTCGGCAGCATCGCGGCGGAGAACCTGGGCTACGCGAAGGTGTCGCTGGAGCAGACGATCGCCGAGGGCCGCGGCGAGTGCCACGTCACGGTGTACTTGCAGCCCGGTGCCGAAGCCGACGCCGCCACGGGCCACGAGTACTTCCGGGGCAGCGAGGACGCGGCCGACTGATCCGCCCCCCCGCCGGAGCCGCCCCAAGCGCCGCGTGTTCCCTCTCTGCACACCCGGGCCGGGGCTATTGCCGCATGGCGTACCGGATCACGGAGAAGACCGCGCCCTGGGGGTCGGCCACGACGGCGAACGTGCCGACCTTCGGGATGTCGGTGGGCGGGACCCAGACGCTGCCGCCCAACTCCTGGATCTTCGCGACCGTCGCCTGAACGTCCTCGACGGTGATGTACAGCCCCCAGTGCGGCGGGACGCCGGGCGGCATGTTCGGCGGCGTCTTCATCATCCCGCCGACGGCCTTGCCGGCCACCTTCACCACCGTGTAGTCCGTGCCCTCCATGGGCGCGGTGTCGAGGTCCCAGCCGAACAGTTCGGCGTAAAACGCCTTGGCCGCCTCGACGTCGGGGGTCACCAACTCGGACCAACTGATCGCGCCGTGGGTCTGGAACGGGTCGCTCATCGTGTGTTCTCCTTATTGCGGCGCACGGGCGACGCCGAACGGCTCACTTGCCCGAGACGATCAGGTCGAGGCGCTTGCTGCGCTCGGCCATCGAGAGCCTGCCGCTGCCCTCGATGGTCATCCACCCCTCGTAGCCGATCTTGTCCAGTTCCTTGCGGACCCGCGGCCAGTGCACACTGCCGTCGCGGATGTTGACGAACTTGCCGCCGTGGCCGTCGGCGTTGAGCTGGAAGTCCTTGACGTGGATCTTGACGATGGTCTTGCCCAGCGCCTGGATCCACCGCTCCGGCGGGGCGTACTTGACGTGGTTTCCGATGTCGAAGTACGTCTGGAGCCACCGGCTCTGGAACGAGCGGATGAACGCGGCGAACAGGTCGGGCAGGACCCACAGGTTGTTCCAGACGTTCTCCAGGGCGATCACCACGCCGGTCTTCTCCGCGACGGGCAGGAGCTTCTCGAGGGCGGCCCGGCTGGTGTCGGTCGCCGTGTTGTGGGCCCGGATGTACTCGGCGAACGGGGCGTTGTCGCCCTGGACGACGCGGGTGATGCGAGCGGTCTTGGCATCGAACGCGTAGTCGTACTCCCACGGCTGGGGCATCTTGATCTTGCCGCCGACCCGGCAGGGAACCAGCAGGATCGCGTCTGCGCCGTAGGCCCGCGCCGCCTTCAGCGCCGTCTCGACGGAGGCAACGTCCTTGGCGACCTTGTCGGCCTGGTTGAAGTTCGTCCACGCCCGCATGACCGAATGGATCCGCAGGCCGTGCTTCTCGGCGATCTTCCGGCCGGACTCGGCCTCGGCGGGGGTCACGGACCACGCCCCGCATTCCATGCCCGCGAAGCCCGCTTCCTTCAGGGCCGCACAGGTCTTATCGTTGATCCGCCCCGTAATCAGGGCCTTCTTGAGGGGGACCTTGCCCCCCCCGTCCGCCCGGGCCGACGCCGCCGGGACCAGTAGGCCCAGCCCCGCCGCGGCGGAGCCGGCGAGAAACTCGCGTCTTGTCAGGGAATCGTGCATGGGGTCGCTCCGTAACTGGCGTCTGCCTGCCCCCGGCGCGAGCTCGTGCCGGGGCCTGGGCCGACAAGAAGGCGGCCGCCGCTTCGCGCGACGGCCAGCCCGTTCTGCTCTGTGTTTTCCACCCGCCGCGTCGGCCGTTACATCCCGTTGCCACCGTGGTCGACGATCAATTGCTTGACCATCTCGCTCGGCAGGCTCAGGGAGCCCAGCAACTGGGCGGCGGCCATGCGGACCTCGCCCGAGCCCTTGGCCACGATGTCCACGATGGCCTGGGCGTGCTCGTCGGCGAGTGAATTGCCGTACTTCCGCACCGACTCGGTCAGGGCGTGGAGCGCCTCCACGCGGACGGCGTCGTCGGCCGTCGAGTCCACGGCGAGCTTGGCGATGGCCCGCTGCGCGTGCGGGCCGGGCAGCGTTGCCAGGGCGTGGGACGCGGCTACCTTCACCTCCTTCCGCGAGTCGCCGACCGCGGCGATCAGCGCCCCGCGGCACCGGGTGACGTCATAGACGGTGTTCTGGGTCAGGCCGATCTTGCGGACCGCGTCGGCGGCCCGGACGGCCCACGCGGTGGCGTCCTCGGCGGTCAGGGGCGCGCCGGCGCTGGCCTGGACGACGGCCGTGACGGCGTCGCTGAGGTCCTGGCCCTTCGCGGCGGGCGGGACCAGGCGGATGCGCGGGTCGGACTTGGCCATCGCCTGGAACCGCTCGGTCTGGGCGGTGATGACGATCGGCAGGGTCGCCAGCAGCGGGTCGCGGCGGATCATCCCCGCGCCGACCATCGGGTCCGGGTCGTCGGAGAGGATCGCCACGTCCACGTCCCCGGACGACCGCGCGCTGGTCAGGCCCTTGGTGGGCTCGGCGAAATCGGTCACCTCGTACCCCATCGCCCGCATCGCGGCCTTCAGCTCGTTCCGCCGCTCCTGGTTCTGGGCGATCACCAGCGCGGTCTTCTGGCCCGTCTGGCGCATCGCGCCGTTGAGGATCGGCAGGACCAGCTCGTGCCCGGGGAACCGCTTCTTCGGCAGGGCCGTGGCCAGCGAGACCGCCGCCCAGTACCGGACGACGCGATTGGAGCTGCTGAGGGCCTCCACGAGCGGCTGGGCGCCGCCGACGACGGGCTGGACGAGGCTCTCGGCCCCGGCCGTGCCGCCCAATGCCTCGATGGTCCGGACCGCCACCATCCAGTCGCGGTCGTGCAGGGCGCGGGCGAGGATGTCCTGCTGGTACTTCGACCCGGCGGCCAGGACGTAGAACTTGGCCGGCGGCTCGGCCGGCGTGCGGGTCGGGTCCGTCGCGCCGTCGGGCAGGTCGATCTCCCGCTTGAGGTTGGCGGCCAGCCAGAGGGAGACGGCCGGGTAGAATTTCGGGTCGTGCGCCAGCGTCCGCCGGGCGGTCCGCATGGCGTAGATATCGCAGAAGATCTGCCGCGGCACGGGCTTGTGGATCAGGCCCTGGAGGTCTTCGTCGTAGTACCAGACATTGGCCTGGTCCGACCGCTCGTCGGGCGCGAGGGACTCGGCGCGGTAGTAGAACCGCAGCGCCAACTCGTAGTAGAGCTGGGCGACGGGTTTGTCCAGGATCTTGGTGTCCCCGCCGGCGCAGGCCACCAGCGCCGCCCGCACGATCCGCCGGGTGGCCGGCTGGAGGTCCTTGCGGTCGTAGAGCTCCTTGAGGGCCGGCGCGGCATGGGGATACTCGATCCGCCCGAGCGTGTTGGCGATCACCTGCCGGAGCTGGGGGTTCTTGGTCGCCATCGCCGCCGACAGCGGCAGGACGGCGTCCTTGCCCAGCATGGGCAGGACGACCATGATCTTCTCCCGCAGGATATTGGTGACGGTGGGCTCTTCCAGCTTCCGCAGGAGTTGCGGGACGGCGTACTCCCCGCTGACGATCAGCCGCCCCCGCCCGCGCAGATACGCCCGCTGGGAGCCGGCGAGCAGGGCGATGGATTCCTTGATCTGGTCGGGATCGCTGCGCTCCGTCCGGTAGCCCTCCTCCACGATCTTCAGCAGTTGGGAGACGAGGTCTTTCATGCCCTTGAGGTTCCGCCCCCGGGCGAGGGTAGCCAGAGAGCCGGGCGTCTCGACGGACAAGCGGTACAGCTCCGTGGGCGAGGCGCCGGCGTCCAGCAGCGCCTTGGCGAAACTCGGGGCGGCCTCTTCCTGCCCGATCCGGATATAGTGGATCAGGTTCTCCCAGAGGTCGGCGAGTTTTCCGTCAGGGGTCGTGTCACCCGCAGCCGGGGCCGGGGCGGCCTGTACGACGAGGCCCGACGCCGCCGCCCACCAGGCCAGCGCCGCCACCGCCGCGAGGAACCGTTTGTTCTGCGCTACCATGACGTCTCCCAGATTCCTTGAAACAGAAGGCTGCCGCGCACGCGGCATCATCGCGTCCTGGCCCGGACCCCGGCCGACACGGCAAGACCTCCTGTCGCCGCATCCGGGCGGACGGTCGGCCTGCGATTATAGATGGCGCGCCGTGGGTGTCAACCACGCCGCGCCAACAAAATGGGAGATTGGCCTCCGGGCAAGAGCAGGCGGTCCGGTCCGCGACTTGATCCCGCCGCGGCGGGCCCGATAATGGACCCCAGGCGGACGGTCGCCCCCACGGTGAGGTATGTTCGGCGGAATCCTCTCAGACCCGCATCGGCGGCACCTGGCCTTGACCGCGCTGATCGGCGCGGGGCTCGGAGCCTACCTGCTCGGACTGGCCGATACCGTCTACGGATTCGACCTCGCCCTGCTGCTGGCGCTGGGGGGCGGGTATCCCATCTTCCACGCCGCCGTCGCGGAGCTGCTCCACCGGCGGGTGTCGGCGGACCTGGCCGTCGCGCTGGCGGCGGCGGCGGCGCTGGCGATCGGGCAATACGCCGTCGCGGCCGAGGTCGTCCTGATTATGCTCGTCGGCGAGGCCTTGGAGAACTTCGCCGTCGGGCGGACGCGGTCGGCGATCGCCCGGCTGCTGGCGCTGCGGCCGGACGTCGTCCGCGTGCGGCGAGGCGAGGCGGAGCGGGAGCTTGCCCCCGAGGACGTCCGGGGCGACGACGTGGTGATCGTCCGCCCGGGCGAGCGGATCGGCGTGGACGGGACGGTCCTGGCCGGCAGCTCGTCGGTGGACCAGAGCCCGATCACCGGCGAGTCCGTGCCGGCGGACAAGGGCGTCGGCGACGAGGTCTTCGCGGGGACGATCAACCTGTACGGCGCGCTGGAGTTGGCGGTGGTGCGTCTGGGGGCGGACACGGCCCTGGAGCGGATCATCCACCTGGTCGAGGAGGCCGAGGAGGCCCGCGCCCCGACCCAGCGGCTGGCCGACCGCTACGCGACGTGGTTCGTGCCCGTGGTGCTGCTGATCGCCGGCGGGACGTACCTGGCGACGGGCGACGTGTTCCGCAGCGTGGCCGTGCTGGTCGTCGCGTGTCCCTGCGCGCTGGTTCTGGCGACGCCGACGGCGATCGCGGCGGGGGTGGGCCGGCTGGTCCGTCACGGCGTGCTGGTCAAGGGCGGGGCCGTGCTGGAGCAGTTGGGGCGGCTGCAGGCCGTCGTGTTCGACAAAACCGGGACGCTGACGGAGGCCCGCCTGCAGGTCCGGCGGGTCCTGGCCGCGCCCGACCGCCAGGAGGCGGACGTGCTTCGGGTGGCGGCGGCCGTCGAACGCCACTCCGAGCACCCCGTCGGGAAGGCCATCGCGGCGCGGTGCGCGGAGGCGGGTCTCGAGCCGCTGGCGGCGGCGGATTTCGCGGCCCATCCGGGCAAGGGGGCGTCGGCGCGGGTCGGGGGGTTCGAGGTCCGCGTGGGCAGCGGGCGGTTTCTGGCCGAGGCCGGCATGGCCGTGCCCGCGGAGCTGGCCGACCGCGTCGCCGAGCTAGGCCGCGACGGATGCACCGTGGTCCTGGTGGGCACGGGCGACGCGGCCGTGGGCGCGGTGGCCGTCCAGGACACCGTCCGCCCCGACGCGCGGGAGGCGATTGACCGCCTGCGAGCCCTGGGCGTGGAGCGCATCTCGATGCTGACCGGCGACGTCGCCCCCGCGGCGGCGGCCGTGGCGGCGGAACTGGGCATCGCGTCCGTCCGCAGCGAGCTTTTGCCGGCCGAGAAAGTCTCCGCCGTGCGGCAGGCCCAGCGGGCCGGCTCGCCGGTGGCGATGGTGGGCGACGGCATCAACGACGCGCCCTCGCTGGTCGCCGCGGACGTCGGCGTGGCGCTGGCGGAGATCGGGACGGACGTGGCGATCGACTCGGCGGGCCTGGTGCTGCTGGGCGATCGGCTCGGAGGCCTGCCCGACGCGGTCGCCGTCGGCCGGCGGGTCCTGCGGATCGTCTGGCAGAACATCCTGGGCTTCGCGCTGGGGTTCAACGCCCTGGCCGTGATCGCCGCGGTCGGCGGGTACGTCAGCCCCGTCGTCGCGGCCGTGCTGCACCAGGTCAGCTCCCTCATCGTCTGCCTGAATTCCCTCCGCCTGCTGGTGGACTTCGCCGCCGTCAAGGGCCGGGCGCTCGCCCCCGTGCGGGCGGTTCGGCGGCGATGGCGGCTCGCGGGGGGCATCGGCGTGGCCTCGGGCCTGGCCGCCTGGCTGCTCAGCGGCGTGCACGTCGTGGGCCCCGGCGAGGCCGGCGTGGTGCAGCGGTTCGGGCGGGGCATTCGTCCCCCGGAGGCCCCGGGCCTGCACTGGCGCCTGCCGTACCCGCTGGGAGGCCACCGGATCGTGCACGTCGGGCGGCTGCGGCGCGTGGAGGTCGGCTTCCGCACCGTGCCCGGGCGGGCCGCGACGGTCCCGGCCTACGAGTGGAACCTCCAGCACCGGGGCGGGCGCTACGAGCGCCGGGACGCCGAGGCCGGCGTCTGGGCGGGCGACGAGCAGCTCGTCGACGTCAACCTCGTGGTCCACTACCGGGTGACGGACCCGGCGGCGGCGGTCTTCGTGCTGGGCGAGCGGCGGGCCGACGGCTCGGGCAAGTGGAACGCCCTCGTCCGCGCCCTGGCCGAGGCCGCCCTGCGGGCCGAGATGTCCGCCCGGCCGACCGGGTCGATCCTCGCCGACCGGCGCCGCGCGCTGGAGCAAGCGCTGACCGAGCGGCTGACCGGGAGCGTGGCGAGCTACGGCGCGGGCCTGACCGTCGAGGCGGTCTGCCTCGCCGACGTCCACCCGCCCCTGGAGGTCGTGCCCGACTTCCGCGACGTCGCCAGCGCCCTGGAGGAGAAGGAAGCCCGGATCAACCAGGCCCTGGCCTACCGCAACGAGGCGGAGGCCGAGGCCCGCGGCCGGGCCGAAACCAAGCGGCTCGGCGCGCTGGGCCTGCTGGCCGATCGGGTCCAGCGGGCGACGGGCCGGGCGGCGCGTTTTACCGCCGTAGCGGCCGCGGCCGGCGAGGCGCCCGAGGCCGCCCGATTCCGCCTGTACCTCGAGGCCCTGGAGCAATCCATGCCTGGCCGGCGGAAGGTCATCCTGGACCGCAACGCCGCCGGCGCCCGCCGGCTGATTCTCCTGGGCGACCGCGGCGTGTGGGGCCGGCTGCCCCAGGCCCCGCCCGCCGAGCCGGCCGATGCCCCTTCTACGGAGGACACCGAGCGATGAGACGTCTCCT
>Ga0272441_10004160_pt1 | contig 26632 bp, 24 predicted proteins | sample SSMProp6N_FD_193582 | JGI IMG/M metagenome (GOLD analysis project Ga0272441, IMG submission 193582) | Marine sediment archaeal communities from Little Sippewissett salt marsh, Falmouth, MA, United States - SSM-Prop-6N | ecosystem: Environmental > Aquatic > Marine > Wetlands > Sediment ... | reverse complement strand
ATTACGTTTGGATTAGCAAGAAATATTGAAAAACAACCGGCAATAACTTGTTCTTTCTTAATATTCTTTAAAATCACCGGCAGTACTTCTGGATTGATCTTAGTATTAGCGTGAATGAATAATAACACACTGTCACTAGCAAGGTGAGCACCCTTATTCATTTGTAAGGAACGCATTTTTCTACATTTTATTGTTTTACCCAGTTTTTCCTCTATCTCAGTGCTCTTATCGGTACTGCCTCCGTCCACAAAGATCAGTTCGGTAACCTGAGAAAGTTTATACCAATTCATATAATTTTGAGAGAGAATCTTTTTTTCGTTGTATACCGGAACAATAATGCTTACCTGACTTTTTATATTTTTAGAATCATCCATCTTGTATTTCTCTCTTTGTGTAATTGCATTTTTAGTCACTATATTACGAACAGCATATTTCCTGTTTTTTCAGGGTATCTAAAAATAGGCAAATAAATAATCCTCTTTCGGTAATTGATAAGAGGATTATTTATTTTAAAACCCCTATCAGCCATAGAGCAAATATAAGAGGGTATTTAAAAGATGTATTTGATTCGAACTTAGAATGGTTTTTTTTCGGTTAAAAATAATATGCCATTTTTGTTGATTGATTTTAAAGAAACTTGTTATGAAAAAAATTTTAAATTTGTATTATTTTTATTATTTTCGCAGCCAGACTGATTTTATTTCATATTTTCTTTGCTAGATTTTTATGCTCTCCGGAGTTCGGGTTTTTTCCAAGGAAAATAACTGACGTTTTTTTTGGCGGTTTAGTTTATTTCTTTGTAAGACATGATATACCCCGGTTTCACTGATATGAATTCCTTGTTCCTTTAATTTATCAGAAATTTTTCTCGGTCCATATTTCGGATTTCTAATAACATGTTGGAGAATCAATGCTTCATTTTCAGGTTTTATTTGATTGGGCATTTTTGGTTTTGATTTTTCTTTATCATATAATCCCTGGTAACCAAGTTCCCTATACCTGTTATACCACTTATAATAGGTTGTCCTGGATATCTTAAAGCAATGACAGGCTAATGTGATATTTTTGTGTTCTTTGGCATATTGTAATACATTGAATCTGAATTTGACTCGGCTATCTCTTTTAGACATGTGATGCTTTCCTCCCTATTTTGAATATTTTTGGTTATTAATATTGTAATAGAAGATAGTTCACATGTCCAATTTTTAAGAAATTATGTAAACATTACTTGAAATTATTCTATTTATTTCAAAACTTTACATTTATTTTTCCAGCATCATTAAATAATAATTCTTCACCAGGAGGTAGGGATACAATGTTTTCCCGGTCCTTTATTTCATTCCAGACAGGTTCAGAGACCAACATTTCATCCAATTCCAAGGTATTTTTAATAATGATAATTCGGGGAATGCAACCTGGAAGGTTTCCCAAAACAGTTAAACAAGTACTGATAGCTCCTTTCTCGGTATCAAATATCATGGGAATCCGTGATTTATATAGAAATCCACTTGCAACTGAATTCTTATAGGTTGCATTGTAATCAATTTTTTTATGTAACCTTTTAGTAATAGCAGTAGCAAGTCCTACTCCATGTGCATTACCGTGACTTTCTTTAGACAAATCCAAGAGTAAAATCTCTTTAATGACGGGCGGTTGAAAATCACTTTTAGATATTTCTGGAATTCCCCCTACAATATTCGTATCAAGTCCGGTTCCGCTAAAATTTTTTCCGATTTCTTTCACAATTAATAGATCAATGTTCGAAACAGGTAATCTTGGAAGAATTTTTTTTGACTCTTTTAAAAATTGCCGGTCAAGTTTCTTGAAATCCTCCGGGTTTACAGTGGATAATTTTATTGTTTTATCATATCCGTTTTCCAATATTCCGATACCACATAAAACCGGAGCTTTTTCTAAAATAATTTCTGCGAATTTTACCATGTATTTCGATAAGCCATGTACGCCTAATGAATGCACCAATTGTGCACCTTTATGATTTCCCAGGCCAACCGCCAACATCTTACATAATCCGCTCTCAATATCTGATTTAAAACTGGTATGTGGTTTTATGCGATTGACAATGATAAGTCCGTCTAAAGAATGGGCAATCTTATTGATATATACCGGTAAACCATTGGGCAATTGTCCCAATTCAATCACTTCCGTGGTAGCCAAAACGGGAGCACTCATATTTTTAGACGTAATTCCATAGCCCGCCAACACCGCCAACTGTCCATCAACGGTTGCTCCACCGTGCGAACCCATTGCAGCAATGATTTGCGGAATACCTTTATATTTTTTCACTTGCTGAATGATTGTCTTTATGATTAATGCGAGATTGTCAATACCACGGCTGCCCACGGTAATTCCTATTCTCATGCCGGGTCGTATTTTCTTATCCAATTGAATACTCTCAAGTTCTTTCATGATACACCCTGAAACATTTGTTAATTTATTATTTTCAAAAACCTGAGAGATACGATGTAATATAATTTTTTTCAATGAAACTATCCTTTATTCCGATAAATACAATCTTTTCTAAATATTTTTCTTGTTGCTATCAAATCAATATTTTCATTCAATAAATTCTTAGCAATGACCTGGCCGATTTCAACAGGCGCATCTACTTTCAGGGCATGAGTCATTTTTCCTATTATCTTTAAATATTTTTTAGGTATAGGTGTGGCACTTTTCACGCTGAGCAGTCTAAAATCTCCCCGGATGACCTTGACCGAACCGAGAAAGACTCTTAAGGGATTGGTGATTTCATTTTTAACAAACTCTTTTCCTTTATCACATTGCGCTCCCTTAATCTCCATTATTTTTTTCCCTGTATATTCTACCTTCAACTGGCAGCTATTGGGGCAGATGATGCATACAAATTGTCTGTTCATGATTAAACCAACCTTACTGTTAATGATTTTATATTTTTCAGCTCTTCTGCAGGTAAAGTAATCCGGAGCATCTCCGCCGGATTGACCCGGGGAAAGAAGGACTTATGAATTAAGGTGCTGCCTTCTTTAAACACCAGGGTCTTCTTTTTTCCAGGTGCATTGACCCGGAAAGAAAAGATAGTGTCTTTTATTGTCGTTATTTTCTGAGGTACTACGTATCTCAATCCATTTCCCAGAATGATACGTATTTCTTGAACTTTATTTGTTTTCTTCCCCTGAAGATAACCAATGACTCCTTCAGTGATGTACTCGGCTTCCAGTGAGACATTATCAACAATATCATGCACCTGTAAGACATTACCGCAGGCAAAGAGACCCGGGATATTGGTCTGCCCTCTCTCATCAACTTCCGGCCCACCGGTCACAGAATTGATGATAACACCGGCCTGACGGGACAGTTCATTTTCCGGGATGAGACCAACGGAAAGAAGCAGGGTATCACATGGAATTCTTCTTTTACTTTTCGGGACGATACCACCGCGCTTGCCAATGGCCGCCAGGGTCACTTCCGATAGACGTCCATTGCCTTTGACATCAATTACCGTATGGTTCAAAAGGAGAGGTATATCAAAATCATAAAGACATTGGTTGATATTCCGGGGTAGTCCGCTAGCATAAGGCAATTTCTCAGCAACCAGAACGACTTCGGCACCTTCCAAGGTTAAACGACGGGCCATGATCATCCCGATATCTCCTGACCCTAAGATGACGATTCTTTCTCCTACCATGTAATTTCTTAGGTTAATTAGTTCCTGAGCAACTCCAGCTGTGTAAATTCCTGCTGGCCGGGTTCCTGGAATGGCAATGGCACCGCGTGTCCTTTCACGACAGCCCATGGCAAGGATAATTGTCTTGGCACGGTATCTGTGTAAACCCTGGCGATTGGCCACCATTAATTCTTTTTGGGCATTCATTTCCAGAACCATGCTGTTTAATAGATAGGGGATCTCCTTTTCCTGTACCTGGTTAATGTACCTTTGGGCATATTCCGGCCCGGAGAGAGAAGTATGAAATTTTTCTAATCCAAATCCATCATGGATGCACTGGTTTAATATTCCGCCCAGGTAGGCATTCCGTTCAATTATTAAAAGATTTTCGATTCCTCTTTCATAACAGGTTATGGCAGCTGCCAATCCGGCGGCTCCGCCACCGATAATGATGACTTCTTTTTCTATCATGATATCTCCACCTCATCACTTCTGTATCCGGTCAAAAGAGAAGAATGATTTCCCTTTAGGGTAATCTCTTGAGGACTTAGATCATATTTTTCTCTTAATAATTCAATAATCCTGGTAAGACAATACCCTCCCTGACAGCGTCCCATCATTGCCCGACTGCGGTATTTAATGGAAACGAGGTCTTTCGCTCCCAAGGGATTGTCAATGGCTTGTAGAATCTCTTTTTTTGTTACTTTTTCACAGCGACAGATGATTTCCCCATAATCCGGGTCTTCCCGGATTAGATTTTTTTTCATTGTTTCGCTTTGTTCTTCAAAACAAAGGATTCCTTTTCTGAAGGGAGTAAAGTTGGTATTCGGTTTTAAGCTTTCTTTTTCGTGAATCATTTGGACGACTTTTTGTGCTATCGGTTGAGCTGCCGTTAAACCGGGAGATTCGATGCCTACCAAATTGATAAAGCGACTGACTATTTTACTTTCTTCGATGACAAAATCCCAATATCCACCCTCGGAAGAAGGTGCCTGTTTAGAGCGAATGCCTGCATAACTGCGAATGATATCCCTACCGGAAATTAAGGGGAGAAAATCCCTGGATTCATCTATCAATTTTTTCATGACCTTTGAAGTCGCGGCAAGATTATCTTTTTTTTTCACATATTCATTACTCGGCCCAAGCAGGATATTTCCATCTACGGTTGGAGTGATATGCACCCCCAATCCTCCGGAACCCGCTTTCGGCACCGGATAAACCAGGTGATCGATAAGATGCGAAGCATTTTTGTCGAGAACAAAATATTCACCCCGGCAGGGGTAAATCCGGTACTTTTCTGCTCCGGTCAAACGCGAAATCTTATCTGAATAGAGTCCGGCACAATTTATTAAGTACCTGGCCTGAAACTTCTTGCTATTCGTATGAATTTCGAATTCACTATGATTTTTTTTAATAGCGGTTACTTCGGAATTTAAGAAGAAGCGGACACCATTTTTATGCGCGTTTTCCGCCAGGGCAATGGTCAGGCCATATGGAGAGGTAATGGCAGTATTAGGTGAATAAAGAGCAGCGATTCCCCGAATATGCGGTTCTGCTTTTTTCAGTTCTTTTTCATCAACAATCTTCAGTCCTTCAACACCGTTTTTTTCTCCCTGTTCTTTCAGCCTTTTTAACTCTTCCAGCTCGTCTTTCTTAAGAGCAACTACAAATTTTCCAATTTTTTTAAAGGGCACATCAAGCTCCTGACAAAGCTTTTCAAAAGTCTTATTTCCCTTCACGCAGAGCTTGGCTCTCAAAGTTCCCGACGTATAATTAAACCCGGCATGCACCACTCCACTGTTCCGGCAGCTGATACCCCAACCCACATCTGCTTCCTTTTCTAAAACCGCAATTTTCAATTCATAACGGGAGAGTTCCCGGGCTATAGCGCAACCAACAATCCCTCCACCAATTATAACTACATCATATAGACTACTTTTTTCTGTCACTTCAATTTTCCTTTCAAGGATTCAATTAGCTATAGCTATTCAGGAGATTCATCCCAGGAATGGACTTCCTTAATAGAAGATTTCTTGGCTCGTTTTAAATGTTTTAATAAAGACTTGATAACCAGCTCCTCGTCATTCTTTTTTAGAGCATCGATAATGGAGAGATGCTCTTTTATTGAACCGGAAAAGGTAATCTTCTTTAGGGAGATATTCCTAATCCAATGGATCTGTTCTTGTAAATTCGATAAGATTTCAATGAGTTTTTTATTACCGCAATGTTCAATCAGCAGGTTGTGAAATTTCTTGTCCAGGGTTAAATAATGCATGCGGTTTTCCGCATTGGTGGGTTTATCCATAAATTGATTAAACTGATTTCCGATTTTTTCCAGGTTTTCCATCGATATTTTTCCCAGGGAATTTTTGATCGCCAGAGATTCCAGATTTTCGCGTATCTCAAAGATATCCTCAATGAACTGGGCAGTAATCTTAGAGACTGTCGCGCCTCTCCTTGGCAAAATAGTGACAAATCCTTCTTTCTCCAACCGGTTAAAGGCTTCACGAATAGGAGCCCTGCTGATATGCATAGCCTTGGCCAGTTCTTCTTCAAGTAAACGTGCTTCCGGTTTGAGATTACCAATTAAAATCTGGTATTTGATATTTTGGTAGACCCGATCTTTTAAAGAAAGGTAATTTCCCAAATCTTCGAAATATGGTTCCATGTTTATTCCTTTTTTTTTAAAAATTAATCTTCTAATTTATTTTAGATTGTCATTTGGATATTGTCAACAATAATTTAATCATTATTTTACTTTTATGATTTTGTTAAATCAGGGACTATAAATGTTTATTTAAATGAATATAAAAAAGGGAATCTTATTTTAAAAATAAAATTCCCTTAAAAAATTATTATTTTTTTATAATCTATAAAATTTTTTACCTTGAAAGTTCTTTTGATTTTTCAGTTGCCCTACTCACTGCTTTAATCAGGGTCACTCTAATTCCACCATCCTCTAATTCCATCAAACCATCGACAGTGACACCTGCAGGAGTTGTCACGGCATCCTTCAATAATGCAGGATGCATTCCGGTATTTAATACCATTTTTGAAGCACCCATTAATGTTTGAGCAGCCATCTTTTGTGCTAATTCCCGGGGGAGCCCCATTCTTACACCTCCTTCAGTCAAAGATTCAATCATGATATATGCATAAGCCGGACCACTCCCGGATAACGCTGTAGCAACATCCATGAGTTCCTCACGATGGACTATTTCTGCCAATCCGATTGCTCCAAATATATCTATCGCCATTTGAATGTGCTGTTTCTTAACATATCGACCGGGACATAAAACCGTCATTCCTTCATTGATCAAAGCCGGTGTATTGGGCATGGCTCTTATAACAGGGATATTTTTACCCAGACAATTTTCGATAAACTGAGTGCTTGTAGCAGCTGCAATAGAAATAATCAATTGTTTTTCCGATACCACACCTTTTATCTGATTAATTACTTTTTTCATTAATTGCGGTTTAATTGCCAGAAGGATGATGTCTTTTTCTGAAACCATTTCTTCGTTATTCAAAAAGGTTTTTATGCCATATTTCAGCTCAATTTCTTTTACATGTTTTTCCTGTGCAGTACTGCCAAATAGATTCTCTTTTTTAACTAAATGGTTTTTAATGACACTATTAATGAGGGTTCCCCCCATTTTTCCTACACCTATAATCGCAATTTTTTTATTTCTAAGCATCTGTTTATTCTCCTTAAAAACTCATTCAGTTATTTTTCCAAAATCTTCCGGGCAATCTCGTCTCCAACCTGTGAGGTTAAGGCATTTCCACCAAAATCACAAGTCAATATCTTCCCTTCGCTTAATACTGACTCAACTGCTACCTCAATTTCTTTTGCTGCCTGTTCTTCTCCCAGATGATCCAGCATCATCGCACCGGAAAGTATGGTTGCAAATGGATTAGCAATATTTTTACCGGCAATATCAGGAGCAGAACCATGTACCGGTTCAAACATGGAAATACCCTCCGGATTTATATTTCCCCCGACTGCTATCCCCAGACCACCTTGAATCATTGCACCTAAGTCGGTAATAATATCACCAAACATATTTGGTGTGACTACAACCTGAAACCACTCCGGTTTTTGAATAAAGTACATTGTAATCGCATCGACAAAGTTAAATTCAGTTTCAATGTCCTGAAAGTTCGTAGATACTTCATTGAAAACCTTTCTCCATAGACCGTAGATATTGGTCAATACATTTGCCTTATCTACAGAGGTTACTCTTTTCATGCCTTTCTTTTTTGCCAATTCAAAGGCGTAATTAATGACCCGCTCTGCTCCCGGTCTGCTAACCAATCCAATCTGATAAGCTATTTCTTCTGTTTTTTCTAATTTAAAATCTACCATCACTTCTGCCTGAAATAATTTTCTTCTTATTTCTAAGCGGTCTTTATTCCTGATTCCTTTAAATTGACCTCCGGAACCAATATAAAAATCCTCTGTATTTTCTCTTACCACATAAAAATTAATATCTTTGATGGTTTTATTTTTGAGTGGACAATGCACTCCTTTATATAATTTGATTGGTCTTAGATTGATATATTGATCGAAATAAAATCTTATCTTTAATAAGATTTCCTGCTCTAATATACCGGGTTTTACCCTTGGATCACCAACTGCACCAAAATAGATGATATCCATATCTTCTATCTCTTTTAACATGCTTTCAGGTAATAATTCACCTGTTTTAAGATAGTAATCTGAACCAACAGGGAATTCCTGCCACCTGATATTTAAATCAAATTTATTTGAAACTGCATTGATGACTTTCTTTCCTTCACGTATAATTTCCTTACCAACACCATCTCCAGGAATTAGAGCGATATTATACATGCTTACTTCTCCTTTTGACTTCTTTCTTTACATATTCTTTTAATCCGCCAAGCGAAATGATATTTTGAATAAATTCCGGTAACGGATGTATCTGATATAATTTCCCGGTGTTTAGGTTGTTAATTTTCCCTGTATCTGTATCGACATCCAACACATCACCTTGACTGGTTTCTTTAAATATCTCGGATGATTCAAATATCGGTAAGCCAATATTGATGGCATTCCTAAAAAATATTCTAGCAAAGGATTTAGCGATAATACATGAGACACCTGCCGCTTTCAAGGCTATTGGTGCATGTTCACGGGAACTGCCACATCCAAAATTATTTCTGGCAACGATAATATCTCCCCGCCCCATCTTTTTAATGAATTCAGCATCATAATCCTCCATGCAGTGCAAGGCTAACTCATCGGGATCAGATGTATTTAAATATCTTGCCGGTATAATGACATCAGTATCTATATTATCTTTGAATTTCCAAACTTTTCCCTCAAATTTCATTCTACATAACCTCCCCGGGATTTGTTATTTTTCCTGTGATGGCAGATGCTGCCGCTACTGCAGGATTCGACAAATATACCTCACTCTTCGGGTGCCCCATTCTGCCAACAAAGTTTCTATTGGTTGTGGCAATCGCTCTTTCTCCTTCAGCGAGAATACCCATATGCCCTCCCAGACAAGGTCCACAAGTGGGTGTGCTTAAAACCGCACCAGCAGAAACAAATATTTCAGCCAATCCTTCGCGAACTGCCTGCAGATAGATTTCCTGCGTTCCCGGAATAATGATTAATCTGACATTTGAAGATACCTGTTTTCTTTCCAATATTTTAGCAGTTATCCTTAAATCTTCAATTCTTCCGTTGGTACATGAACCAATGACAGCCTGGTCAATTTTAATTTCACCAACCTGGCTGATACCCCGGGTATTATCAGGCAGATGTGGAAATGCTACCTGTGGTTCAATTTTACTGACATCAATTTCAATGATTTTTTCGTAATGTGCGTCCTCATCGCTCTGGTAAAATTGATAAGCGCGTTTTGCCCTGTCCTTTATATAATCAAGGGTAATTTTATCTGGTGTGATAATGCCTGTTTTCGCACCGGCTTCGATTGCCATATTACACATGGTAAACCTGTTATCCATAGATAAATTCTCGATGACTTCACCGCCAAATTCCATCACTTTATAATTTGCACCATCCACTCCAATTTCGCCAATTGTATACAAAATAAGATCTTTTCCACTTACCCATTCATTGAGTGTTCCCCGGTAAATAAATTTTATCGTCTCGGGAACTTTTAACCACATTTCACCTAAAGTCATAATGGCACCCAAATCGGTACTTCCAACACCAGTTGCAAATGCACCCAATGCACCGGATGTCGGTGTATGCGAATCAGCACCAACTACTATTTCTCCGGGCATAACCAGTCCCTGTTCAGGTAAAAGGGCGTGTTCGATACCCATTTTTCCTACTTCAAAATAATACTTGATTTGTTGATTGTGAGAAAAATCCCTTAAAATCTTACATTGTTCTGCAGATTTAATATCTTTATTTGGTGTAAAATGGTCCGGGATTAAACCAATCCTTTCTTTATCAAACACAGTACTTGCACCACTTTTAAGAAAATCCTTTATAGCTAATGGAGCAGTGACATCATTCGCAAAAGCGAAATCCACCCTGACATTCAGTATCTCTCCTGCTTTAAATTTTTTCCTGTCCGTATGAGCTGCTAATATTTTTTCTACGATCGTTCTTCCCATCTTTTCTCTTTCCCCTTCCTATTCAGATGATAATTTTTTATAGCTGCTTTCTGTTCATCCTACTATATACAATTATTTTCGATAATTCCAAATTCGATATTTCCCCAAAATCCGATTCTATCATCCTTTATAATAACTGCACCGAGAACTCCATTTATATTTTTTGCATATTTTAATCCGGAATCGATATCCTCTTTTCTTTGTACGATATTCCCTATAGCAGTTGCAGCCGCATCGGCCAGTGCTGTCGATTGCGATAATATGGTCACTGCATCTGCCTTACCAAAACTTAAAGAAGGTCCTACCGTTCCGGAAGAAGTACATATTCCCAGAGAATTTTCTCTTGCATCAATATTAAGAAAGACTTTTTGACTTAATGGTGAATTTCCGGCAAAAATACTCACTTTCCTAATGCTTCTGCTCTTTACAAAGATATCTCCGCCGTTTTCAATTATCACTTCAGGTGAATATTTCAGAAGTTCACTACCCACACTTTCCGCAATTGCTCCGGCAACTGCTGCCATCGGACCCACATTGCACAATTCTCCGACTTTCATCATTTTATGGATAATCTCTGGTGCTTTTTCATCCTCTTTTACAGGTTTTAAACTATTTTTGAAAAACGTATTCCTGAGCATATAACTGATGATTTCATGCCTGAATCTGACCAGTAAATCCTTTGACACAGTAATTAAATTACGATTTGCTTTAATTAATAAATCACTTTCACCGATAGATAGTTTAAAACTGATTAAATCCCTGTCAGTGGTGAAATCACGATAATTTCTTACTTTATATTCTCTGTTCTGATTCCTCAAAACTTTTTTCCTCTTCAATGGACCAAACATTAAAAGATGACGTCAATTGCCTGTAAAGGACATGCTTCTACACAATATCCGCAAATAACACATTCATCATAATTAAATTCAAGTTTAAAAGTCTTGTTATTTAAAGAAAGTGCTCCCACCGGACAAATGGATACACATGCACCGCAATCGACGCATTTTTCCTGATTCCATCTTACTTCCTGCTCTAAAAATTCCACGATAACCTGTAAGCTTCTAATAAATCTTATAGCATTATCAATTTGCTTCCTTTCACCTTTCACTTCAATAACCAGTTTTCCCCGATTACCAGGTTCGATTTTTGCCCTTAAAATGTTTATCCATAACCCGTATTCTTTTATTAATTTATAAGTGACGGGTTCTTCCACTATTTTTGGTGGAAATGTTAAAATCATCTTTTTTCTCAGCATTTTTACTCCTTTGATATCCCTTAATGAAAGTGCGAGTATTTAAGAATGGTTGAAAAATTTGATTTGTTTAATATGCTAATAACATTTTTATGTTTATACTTCCAGCAATGGTTTAAATTCTTTTTGTACAGGCAATTTTTGAATTGGTTCCTGTAATAAAAATTGTCCTTTTGAGATTTCTTCTTTTAATTTTTCGGCAATTTCCCTAGCTTTTGCATAGCTTGATAGAGAAGAGGTAGGTGTTAACTTTCCCTGGACTAAAATCCCTCCACTAAATAATTGCTTGTAATTCACCCACCCCAGGGAAGGTTTTTCCCGATGAGGAACACTATAATCTAATATTTCGGTGTATATTTCTTCATTGCTAATGGCAGCGTTTCTCAATATTTCGCTATTCAAAATAGGAATAGGAATGCCAATTCCCACTATTAATGTTACACCATAACCTTCAAAAATAGCTGCCCGAAGATATTCTCTGCTCATTTCCTTTAGATTACCGATGACTGATAATGTGCCTCCCCTACTAATTCTCATTCCATCTTTATTTGTCACCACTTGGGGGGAATGTTGCGTTCCTTCCCAAACCACATAACCCTGGGTACCACCTAAAAATATCCTTGTGCCAATCCCTATTGTGTTGAAATCCGGATCATTGAGCAAAGGGCTTAATTGTCCGGATGTTGAATAACTGGCATTTCCAATCTTTGGAATCAGAATTCCCATATAAGTATGCAATTTTTTTTCAGAAGAGTTAACCGCTACATTGTAATTCTGATAACAGTTTCTTGGGTTGAATAAGACTGCTTCATTGATACTTTCCAAATTAATATGTGTGTTGATTTCCTTCCGGGGATAACAATCGGTTCCCTGGGAAATTGCTTTAAGTTTAATCTCTTTTCCTTCGAGTAAATCTTCAATGACATGTGCACCTCCATATTGCATACCCTGAATTTCAGATGCTTGAGTTGCTCCTAAATATATATCAACTGCAGCTATTCCGGAATAACTTTCAACATCATTTAACCAGGCTTTTTGTATTCTTATAGGAGGATCGCTATGGCCTAAATTCATGACTACGCCGGATGAACACATTGGTCCAAAGGTTCCGGTTGTAACCACATCGACTTGTTCGGTCGCTTTTTCAATTCCCTTCTCTTGAACAATAGAAATAATCTCTTCTGCGGTAACGACCACTGCTTTTCCTTCTTTGATCTTTTTATTGATCTCCTCATAGGTTTTTTTTATTTTCATTGCAGAATCTCCTAATTCCAACAGTTACACCAATCGAAACATTACCCTGAATTTCATGATTTTCAGGCCTTACTGCTTTCAACTTCACAACTATTCATCTTAATGAATAAACTAGAGTTTTATTCTTTTTTATTTGTTGTTAAGGCAATAATATTCAACATCTTTTCTGTCGCCTCTATCGCCGCTAAAACCTGATCCGGACTTACACCCCTGGTGATGAATGTTTTATGATTTTCCCAGCCCCAGGTGATGGTACATTGTACTAAAGCATCAGTTTTTCCTCCAGGCGGAATATTAACTGTATAGTCTTCAAGGACCGGCAAGGTAATCTGAATTTTTTCGCCAATCTTCCTGATGGCGTTCATGAACGCATCGTATCCTCCATCCCCCTGGGCGCTTTCCTCTAATGTATATTCCTTATCTTCCTGTTTATTTTTGTATAATAATTTTACAACTGCAATCGGTTTTAATTCCATACTTGTGACAATATTGCATAATTGGAGCTTAAAAGCTTTCTCCTGGGGTGATTCCAAAACATCCGAAATAATGTAAGGTAAATCGCCGGTGGTAATTGTTTCTTTCCTGTCTCCAAGTTCTATGACTCTGCTTAACACTTCCTTTTTTTGCTTTTTACTTAGTTTTATATCTATTTCTTCTAAATTATATTCAAGATTGGATTTTCCACTTAATTTTCCCAATGAATATTGTCTCTTGCGATTGAAGCGTTCTGGGAAAAGTGCAGTAACGTATAAATTGCCTTTTTTGTCCCCATCGGCATGGATTCCGGCAGTCTGGGTAAAGACATTCGTACCACTTATCGGCTTGTTAAAGGCAATCCTGTGCCCCGAAAATGCTTCAACAGTTTTACTTAAATGGTATAGATGCTTTTCATTGACTCCGGTTTTCGATTTTAGGAAATCGTTCAAACCGACAATAACTTCCTCAAGGGGAGCATTGCCTGTCCTTTCACCCATACCATTTACGGTGCAATGAACACCATGAATACCAGTCTCTGCTGCAATTAAAGTATTTGCGGTAGCAATACCATAATCGTTATGAGCATGAAAATCAAAATGAATTCCCGGATATCTTTCCAATAAATCACTTATGAATGCATTCACCTGATTCGTGGACAAAATGCCGAGTGTATCGGGAAGCATCAGTCTTTTAATCGGTTCATTTTTTAAATGATCAATCAGATAATATACGTATTCTTTCGAATTCAACATACCTTGAGACCAATCTTCAAAATAGATATTACATTCAATATCTTTTTGTAATGCATAGTTTACCGTATCTTTAATATCCTGTACGTGTTCTTCCCTTGTTTTTTTCAATTGCTTCGAAAGATGTTTTAATGAACCTTTTGATAATATATTCATTACTTTCCCGCCAAGTTGATAAATCCAATCAACCGAAGCAGTGTGATCTACAAATCCTAAAATCTCTATTTTATCAAGTATTTTTTTTCTCTTTGCCCAATCAGTGATAGCCCTTACCGATTCTTCCTCTCCCTTACTCACCCTGGCGCTGGCAATCTCAATTCTATCTACCCTGACATCTTCTAATAAAATTTTTGCTATGGTCAATTTTTCATTTGGAGAATAACTTACTCCTTTCATTTGTTCACCATCACGAAGTGTGGTATCCATGATTTCAATCTTTTTATTCATCTTATCCTCCATAATATTCAAAATAATTGTATTCCGAGCAAATACACCTTTCATTAACCATTCATTCAAATAAACGTATCACTAAATCCATGTTTTTTAACGGAAAAACATGGATACCGGAAATCCCATCAAATTTTCTAATCCCATTGATTAATTCCCGGGCAATTTTTACACCCTCATCAACTGACTTCTCTCTCATTCTCTCTTTGAGATCTTGAGGAATAAATATTCCCGGAAGATTTTTTTCCAGGTATTGAACCATTTTAAAGCTTTTTAAAGGCATAATTCCAATGATTTTAGGAATATTAATATCTGAAGTTAAATGTAAAAAGTTCTCCAGTTTTTCCAGATCAAAAATTGGTTGAGTTTGAATGAAATGAGCACCAAACGATACTTTTTTCCTGATTTTATTAACCTCTTTATTTAAATCCACCGCAGTTGGATTGACCGCCGCACCTATAAAAAAATCCGTATGGTCATTTAATTTATCCCCGGTATAATCAAATCCCTGGTTTAAATTATTCGCCATCTTGACTAAGCCAACAGAATCAACGTCATATACTCCGGTAGCCATAGTATGAAAACCCATATCCGGTGGATCACCGGTTAATGCCAGGATATTTTCCACACCCAGCATGGATGCTCCTAATAGTTCAGCCTGTAAACCTAATAAGTTTCTATCACGGCAAGTGATATGAAAAATTGTTTCTAAAGAAAGCTTTTCCTGGATAATATGTGATAGTGCAATCGGGCTCATTCTCAACCGTGCCATCGGACAATCAGTCACATTGATTGCATCAACCAATTTTTTAAACCTCTCGCCACTCACCTCTTTCAAAATTTTATTCGAATCGATGCTTTTAGGAGGGTCCAATTCAACGGTAATAATAAATTTTTTTAATGATAATTTTTCCCTAAAATTCATACACTTTTCCCCGCTATTAATTATTTTTAAATAATCCTTCTCTAAAAGCGTTTAAATATTCAAGGCAGTAATTATCTTTTCCCAGTAGAACATTTGTTGCTCTCATCAAATTCATCATCTTCTGGTCAGTACTATCAAGAATAACAGCATCTAGCCCGAGATGCATGGACATAATACAAAAACTCTGATTGATTAGTTTTCTTTCAGGTAAACCATAGGATATATTACTCAGCCCCATAATTGTCTTTATGTCCGGATGCAATTCTTTTATTCTTTTTAAAACTTCCAAAGATATTTTTCCGTTATCAATATTTGCCCCAACCGGTAATACAAGGGGATCCATGTATAATTTCTCCAGTGAAACATCCCGCGAGGTAAACTCCCTTAACAGGTTCTCAACGATTTTAATTCTTCCGGAAGGCTCATTTGGAATCCCATTCTTATCCATCGCCAGAGCAATCACGCTACATTGATACTTTTTTACCAAAGGAAGGATTGAATCGAGTTTTTCTTTTTCACAGGTTACCGAATTAATCAGGGGTTTTCCTGCAGACCAATCATATACATTCAAACCTTCCATGATGACCCGGTTATTTGAACTATCAATACACAAAGGAACATCTACGACTTCCTGGACTGTTTGGATAAGCCATTTCATATGACCTGCTTCATCTTCTCTAAAGGTGCCGGCATTTATATCCAACATCATGGCACCACTTCCGATTTGTTCCAACGCCAATTTTTGGAAAAATTCTTTATTTCTTTTTTTTACCATTTTTGCAATATTTGCACGACTTGCATTTATTTTTTCACCAATGATTAACATTTTATTATGTTTCCCTCAATTTCCTTAGAATAACCGGATAAAAATCCTTTTACCAGCTGTACAGCAGAGACAGCATCAGAAGCATAACCATCTGCACCTATTTCATCTGAAAAATGGCTCGTAATTGCCGTTCCTCCAATCATTATTTTCACCTGTTTTCTTAAATTATCTTTAGAAAAAACATCAATGGTATTTTTCATGTTCATCATCGTGGTCGTTAGCATCGCTGACATTCCGATAATTTGCGGTTGATGTTTTTTGCTGGCCAGTAAAAATTTTTCAGGAGAAACGTCAATACCTAAATCTATCACCTCGAATCCAGCACCTTTCAACATCATAACTACAATATTTTTACCAATATCGTGCAAATCACCTTTTACGGTTCCGATAACTACTTTAGCTAAAGGTTGTGTACCGCTTTTTGTTAAAAAAGGTTGAAGGATTTCCATCCCGGCGTTCATTGCCTGTGATGAAAGCATCACTTCAGGTAAAAATATATCGTTATTTTTAAAATGCATACCAACTACCCTCATTCCTTCAAGTAGACCATTTTTTAATATTTGTTCCGGTAAAATACCATCCGATAACGCATTTTCTGTAAACTCCCTTACCTTTAAGATATTTCCCCGAAATAAAAAATCAGCTAATAGATTTAAATCTATCATAAAACTATTTCCTTTTATAAATCATTTCTATGGCTTCACCATTTTTTGGTGATAGTTATTTTATCCGCAAAATATTGCTTTTGTTTTTTTTCTAATTTCCCGACTGATAAAAATTTAAATAAGTACACCTCAATTTATGCTGAAAAATTAGAATTCTTTTTCTTATTTTCCAGGTAGATAAACTTATTGATTGCCTGTAAATATGCCCTTAAACTTGCCTCCAGGGTATCAGTACTTATATTTCTACCGCTATAAATATTACCATTATCCTTTACTTTAATGGCTGCTTCTCCCAAGGCATCTTTTCCCCGGGTGATTGCCCTTATATTATAATCAACCAGGACGACTTTTGTACCGGTAATCCTTTCAATGGCTTTAAAACCGGCATCGACCGGACCGTCACCGCAAGCAGCATCCTCCAAATGTTTATCCTGATAGATCAACCGGACAGTTGCAGTCGGCAACATAGTGTTTCCGGTGTTGATGTGAAAATAATCCAGCTTATATAGTTCAGGAAAATGTTCGGTAATCTCTTCGGATACAATAGCCTCTAAATCTTCCACAAAAATCTCTTTTTTTGTATCCGCTAATTTTTTAAAACTTACGAATGCCTTATTTAATTGTTCCTTATCCAGAGAGTAACCCATTTTTTTCAATCTATCCTGAAATGCATGACGACCGGAATGTTTTCCTAATACTAACTCATTGCTGCTCAAACCGATTGATTGCGGTGTCATAATCTCATAAGTTGTCCGCTCTCTTAACACACCCGCCTGGTGAATTCCGGCTTCATGTGAAAAAGCATTCTTTCCTACAATGGCTTTATTAGGCTGGATCACAAAACCTGTTAACCGGCTGACCAGCTTACTCGTCGGATAGATCTGCTGCGTATTAATTCCTGTTTGCATTTGATAAATGTCATCCCGTGTCTTTAAGGCCATCACGATTTCCTCAAGAGAGGCATTGCCTGCCCTTTCTCCAATTCCATTAATGGTGCATTCGATTTGAAGTGCACCATATTTTACTGCTTCCAGGGAGTTGGCAACAGCAAGCCCCAAATCATTATGACAATGTACGCTAATGGTGGCTTTCCCGATATTTGAAACATTTTCCATAATATCTCTGATTAATTGACCGAATTCCTGCGGTTGTGCATAACCAACCGTATCCGGTATATTGATGATAGTGGCGCCTGCTTTAATTGTTTCTTCACAAATCCTATAAAGGAATTCCTTTTCGCTCCTGGTTGCATCTTCAGCAGAAAATTCAACTTCCGGACATAGATTTCGAGCATGTTTTACTGCTTCAACCGCCTGTTCCAAAACATTTTCGGGGGACAGTTGAAGTTTGTAATGCATATGAATCGGTGATGTGGCAATAAAAGTATGAATCCTGGGTTTATCAGAACATTTTACTGCTTCCCAGACCCGGTCGATATCTTTTTCCACCGCCCGTGCCAAACCGGCAATAGTACATCCTTTCACGGTTTGAGCAACTGCTTTCGTCCCTTCAAAATCACCCGGAGAAGCAATAGGAAAACCTGCCTCAATGACATCAACATTAAGACTTTCCAGCCTTTTTGCTATTTCTACCTTTTCTTTGGTATTGAGAGAAGCTCCCGGGCACTGCTCTCCATCACGAAGAGTTGTATCAAATATAATTATATTATTCTTCATATTTACCTAATGCTCCCTTCTGAGAATTAAATCTACATTTTCGATTAGACAATCTCTTGCTTATTTTCTTAATCTTTTATCCATGACATCATACTGCGTAAATCTTCACCCACTTTTTCAATTAAAAAATTCGATTCCTTATTGCGCATTGCTTTAAAGAAAGGTCTTCCCACTTGATTTTCGATAATCCAGTCTTTTGCAAATTCACCAGTTTGAACTTCTTTCAATACTTTTTTCATCTCTTCTCTGGTTTTATCGTTAATAAGCCTTTTTCCAGATTTCAGATCTCCGTATTCGGCAGTATTACTCACACAGTCTCTCATATGGGTAATTCCACCTTCATAAATCAAATCAACAATTAATTTAAGCTCATGTAAGCATTCAAAGTAGGCGATTTCCGGTTGATAACCCGCATCTACCAAAGTATCAAATCCGGCCTGGATAAGAGCGGTTACTCCACCGCATAAAACAGCCTGTTCTCCGAAAAGATCAGTTTCAGTCTCTTCTTTAAAAGTTGTCTCTATAACCCCCGCACGGGTTCCGCCTATTGCCCAGGCATAAGCAAGAGCAATTTCCTTAGCCTTACCTGTGTAATCCTGGAAAACAGCGATAAGATCAGGGACACCTTTTCCTTCTGTGAACATTTTTCTTACCATCTGACCGGGGCTTTTCGGGGCAATCATAACAACATCGACATCTTTAGGTGGAACAATCTGACCAAAATGAATATTAAATCCATGTGAGAACATTAAGACATTCCCGGCTTGCAAATTATCTTTTATACCATCTTCTAAATAAACACTTTTTTGTACTTCATCCGGAATCAAAATTTGAATAATATCTGCTTTTTCTGCAGCCCCTGCAACAGTTTCTACCTTCAATCCGTCTTTTTTAGCTAGCTCAATAGATTTACTTCCATCGTACAATCCCACAATAACATCAATTCCGCTATCATGTAAATTGAGGGCCTGTGCTCTCCCCTGGCTTCCATATCCGATAACGGCTACTGTCTTTCCTTTCAAATATTCTTTTTTTACATCTTTTTCGTAATAAATCCTGGTCATTTTTTTACTCCTCTAATATTTTTTTAATTTAAATCAAAAACAAAAAACTAAATGATTGAAATTGCAATTCTTCAAGTTAATTTTTTGGTAAACGTACTGTATTTATACCCCGAGAAATAGCAATTTTACCTGTTCTGACAACCTCCTCAATACCAAAAGGTTTTAAAAGCTCCAGCAGTGCATCGATTTTATCTTCCGTACCGGTCGTTTCAATCGTGATAATTTTACTATTTACATCAACAACTTTCGCTCTAAAAATATCGACAGTTTGAATGATTTCTGAACGAATCACCAAGGATGAAGTCTTTACTTTTATCAAAGCCAACTCCCTTTGAACAGAAAGATCTGGATCAATGTCTTTTACCCTGACCGTATCTATCAATTTATTCAACTGCTTGATGATCTGCTCTAATACCCTTTCATCTCCACCCACGACAATGGTCATTCTGGAAATGTCTTTTTCACTGGTATGGCCAACTGCCATGCTTTCAATATTAAAACCGCGTCGATTAAATAAACTTGCCACCCTGGTCAAAACTCCCGGATGGTCTTTCACTAAAACCGCAATAGTATGTCTCATTTTCCATTCACTCCTAACATTTCCGTTATTGAGCCCCCCGGTGCAACCATCGGGTAGACATTTTCCTCTTTCGGGATAATGCAGTCAAGCAGGATAAATCCTTTTGAAGATAATGCCTTTTTCAAAGAGGGCATCACTTCTTTTTTACTGGTTACTCTTATTCCGGTTCCCCCATAGGCTTCTACCAACTTGATAAAATCAGGATTTCCATTTAAAGTGGTTTTTGCATATCTTCGTTCAAAGAATAATTCCTGCCACTGCCTAACCATGCCCAAATACCCATTATTCATAAGTATCAATATGATCGGAAGGTTGTTGTTTAAAGCAGTTGCAATTTCCTGAATGTTCATTTGAAAGCTTCCGTCGCCGGAAATGCAGATTATATTTTTTTTGGGACATCCTACTTTTGCGCCAATAGCGGCAGGCAAACCAAAACCCATAGTACCTAGTCCACCGGATGTAACAAAGGTGCGAGGCTGGGTATATTGAAAAAACTGGGCAGCCCACATTTGATGCTGACCGACACTTGTCACAATAATTGCATCTCCGCCGACTGCATCATAGACTTTTTCTAAAATATATTGTGGTTTTAATTCTTCGTTCTTTATATAGGTTAATGGATATTTATTCTTTAACTCTTTGATTGTTTTCAACCATTCTTTTTCATTTTTTTCTGTTACTTGCTTATTTAATTTTTGTAGGATTTTTTTCAAATCACCGACAATCGGAATATCAACCAGGATATTTTTTCCGATTTCAGCCGGATCAATATCAATATGAATAATTTTTGCCTTCAATCCAAATTCGGTTAATTTTCCGGTAACCCGGTCATCAAAGCGAGTACCAAGTGCAATAATTAGATCAGCATTTTGAATGGCAGAATTTGCATAATAAGTACCGTGCATCCCCAGCATCCCCAGTGATAATAAATGATTTTCCGGAAAACTTCCTATTCCCATTAAGGTTGTCGTCACAGGAATATTTGCCTTAAATGCCAATTCTTTCAACTCCACTGAAGCATTTGAAGAAATCACTCCTCCACCGGCGTAAATCACCGGTTTTTTTGATTTTAATATTTCCTGCGCAGCACTTTTTATCTGTTTATCATTTCCTTTTATAGACGGTTGATAACCTAAAAACTTATCTTTCCTGGGATATTCAAAATCTGTACGAGCAAATTGTACGTCTTTGGGTAAATCAATTAATACCGGTCCCGGCCTTCCGGTTCGGGCTATATGAAATGCTTCCTTAATAATCGAAGCTAACTCGTTGACGTCTCGGACAATATAATTATTCTTGGTAATTGGGATGGAGATACCAGAAATATCTACTTCTTGAAAACCATCGGTACCAAGGAGATTTGTCGAAACCTGCCCGGTAAAAGCAACAATTGGAATTGAATCCAAATGCGCATTAGCCAATCCGGTTACCAGGTTAGTTGCACCAGGTCCTGATGTCGCTATACATATGCCAACCTTACCCGTTACCCGGGCATAACCATCCGCTGCATGTATGGCACCCTGCTCATGTTTAGTTAAAATGTTTTTAAAAGAAGCCATTCTATGCATAGCATCGTATAGAGGCATAATGGCTCCACCGGGAATCCCAAACACGACCTCGACTCCTTCTTTCTCCAAACATTTTACAACGATTTCTGCTCCACTTAATTTCATAGCGCTGCCCTCCTTTTTTTCATACTTTACAAGCCAATTCATTCTGGTTGTTTTTTAATTTAAAAATATATATAAAAAGACCCCGGCAGATAAGTTCTTTTTGTTACTTTAACAAAAGGGACCTATCCGCTGGGGTCTTTTATACCCACGGTGTAATACTAATAATTGATGTATTAGTATTTTACATCACTTGGTCCAGACTTTAAATCTCATTAATTTAAACGGAACCCTAGACATACTCCCGAAAAACAAAAACTTTCGTCTTTATCTCTGTATATTGTTAAGATAGGGACGAAAGCAATGATCGTGGTACCACCCTAATTCAATGAGGATAATTATCCTCATTCTCATTAGATATGTTTAACGCAATGAGCGTCACAAGATACTTGAGTATTTCACCTGTGAAAGAAGAAGATGAGTTTTAATATCTTTGTATAACCAATTTGCACCACCCATTGGCTCTCTGTATAAGCAAAAATACCTACTTTTTCTTCTTGAAATTTTCGATTTTTAATTTTAAAAGTCATGATATAGTATATTGTTGAATATGTCAAGTCTAGCCTTTAAATATTTTCATTATTTTTCCCAGAATAATAAAATATTCTCCTGATGGGAATCATTTAATACTAAAGATGAAAGCCTGAGAAGATTTTACCAATAAAAGTAATTTTTCTCAGGCTTTAAAAAATTTAACGTAATTTTAATATGACTAACTGAACAATTTGCTTTATCTGTTTATTCAGATAGTTTATGAATAAAAATACCACTCCTCAACTTTGGTTCAAACCAGGTTGATTTTGGTGGCATGACTTCTTTGGCATCTGCAACCGCCATCAAATCCTCCATGGAAGTCGGGAAAAGCGAAAAGGCAACTTTGGCACCATGATTCACTTTTTTTTCTAATTCCTGTAATCCCCTGATTCCTCCAATGAATTGAATCCTGTTATCGGTTCGGGGATCTTCGATTCCCAAAATAGGTGAGAGAAGATGGTTTTGAAGTATGGAGACATCCAATCTTGCAACAACATCCTGTTCATCATAAGTACCTGATTTGGCAGTCAATTTGTACCACTTGTTGTTCAAATACATACCAAAAGTATGTTTTGCTTGGGGTTTGAAAGGATTTTTCTCATGGTAAATTTCAACTTTAAATTTTTCAGAAATCTTTTCAATAAATGCTTCATTCGAATAATCCCGTAAATCTGCAACCACCCGGTTATAATCCATAATGTGAAGTTCATCATCCGAAAAGAGTACCGCTAAAAAGTAGTTAAATTCTTCTTGGCCGGTATAATCCTGATGTTCTTCTCGCCTTTTAAGCCCTACTTTGACTCCGGATGCAGCCCGATGATGTCCGTCTGCAATATAAAGATAGTCAATTCCCGCAAAAGCTGCAACCAATTCTGAAATAACGGATTCGTCATCAATGACCCAACAGGTATGACTAATGCCGTCCTCGGAAACAAAATCATAGACGGTATCTACTTTTTCAATCCATTGATTGATTAACTGACGAATTTTCTGATTCTCCCGATAAGCCAGAAAGATTGGACCGGTATTGGCATCGGTTATATTTACATGGTTAATTCTGTCCTGTTCTTTATCTTTGCGGGTATTTTCGTGTTTTTTTATCACGCCGTTCAGGTAATCATCAATCGAGGTGCATACCACCAAACCGGTTTGCACTCTTCCGTTCATTTTTTGACGGTAGATGTAAATATTTTCTTTATTGTCCTGTATGTAGATATTCTCCTTCACCATCTTATCGAGATTTTCCCTGGCTTTCAGGTAGACCCGGTTGTCATACGGGTCAATATCGGTTTCAAGGTCAATCTCGGATTTCCCGATATGAAGAAAAGAATTTTGATTTTCCTTGGCCATTTGAAAGGCTTCTTCCCGGTTTAACACATCATAGGGAGGAGAAGCTACTTCGGTTACTAATTCAGATTTTGGACGTAATGCTTTAAATGGTTTAATAATTGCCACTTTTTAGACTCCCTCCTAAAAATATTCTTTAACAATGGAAATAATTTCCTGACCAATTCTTTTTTGTGCTTCCTTTGTTGAAGCTCCAATATGCGGTGTAGCTGATACCCTATCATGTTGTACTAAAGCCAGATTACAATTCGGCTCTTTGCAATAGACATCTATGCCTGCTCCGGCAATTTTCCCGGAATTTAGCGCCTCAAGCAATGCTTGTTCATCCACAACACCACCCCTGGCACAGTTTACCAGACATACTCCGTCTTTCATCTTTGAAAGCTTTTTTTCATCCAAAAGGGGTGTTTTATCCTTATTTCCGGGAACGTGCAATGAAATAAAATCAGAATCCGTCAGTAGTTGGTCAAAGGAAACGAACTTATAATCAGGGAAATTGTCATTTGCACCGAGTATATCGGTGTAGAGAATATCCATACCGAGCGCTTTTGCCTTTTGCGCTAAAATTTGCCCTATACGGCCAAACCCGACTATACCCAGAGTTTTTCCGGTCAGCTCGATTCCCTTATATTGTTTTTTATTCCATTTTCCCTCTCTCATGCTGACGTTAGAAATTCCCACAAATCTTGCCAGGGAAAACATATGTCCCAAAACCAGCTCGGCAACTGATTGACTACTTGCCCTGGGAGTGTTCCTAACTTTGATTCCATTTGATTCTGCATAGGTTACACTAATATTATCTACTCCGACTCCTGCACGGATAATCAATTTTAACTTTCCGGTCTCGAGAGCAGCATCAATTATTTCTTTCCTTACTTTAGTTGCAGAACGAACAATAATTACATCAAACAATTTTACCTGTTCTTTTAATGCTTCAGGTTCAAAAAATTGTTCTGTAACCTCATATCCTAACTCTTTTAAGGTTTTTACGGCTCTTTTATCCATACCGTCTGTTACTAATATTTTAACCACTTTTTTCTCCTTTTATAATCCCAAAATATCATTAATATTAGAAAGAAGTTCTTTCATATCATCCATGGTCAATTCTGCCATATGGGCGATTCTAAAGGTTTTTTGTTTCAATTTTCCGTAACCGTTAGAAATAGTAAAACCTCTTTCCCCTAATGTTTTATTGAGCTCAGCTACATTAATATTCCTGGTATTTTTCACACAGGTAACCGTATTTGAAGCATATTGTTCCTTGGCATACAATGCAAAATTCTCTTTAGCCCATGCTCTAACATAATCAGCCATTTCAGTATGACGGGCAAACCGGTTTTCAAATCCCTCTTCCATCATTTTATCCAACTGATAGTCCAACGCAAACATATGGGGAAGAGTTGGTGTTGAAGGATATTGGTAATCTTTCTTTTGAATTGTGTTATATATTTGCAGAAGGTCAAAATAAGTTCCCCTGAACTTGACCTGCTTAGCTGCTTCCAAAGCTTTTTCAGAGAATGAACAGAGAGAAAGTCCCGGTGGTAATCCCAGACATTTCTGACTGGAAGTAATACAGATATCCACTCCCCATTTATCCACTTCTATCTTTGCACCACCTAATGAACTTACTGTATCTAAACAAAATACAATTTCAGGATACTTTTTCATCACCTGGCTAATCTGTTCCAATGGATTCATAACACCTGTTGAAGTCTCATTATGGGTAACCGTGACTAAATCATATTTCCCGGTCGAAACTTCTTTTTCAACTTCTTCAGCGAAATTGGGATTTCCCCATTCGCATTCAAATTTATCAGCAGGAACATTGCTGTCTTCAGCCATTTTGAACCAGCGGTTACCAAAATTACCACACGAAAAGACAGCAGCTCTCTTGCGGGTGCAGGACCGTACAGCACCTTCCATTAAACCGCTACCGGAAGAGGTGGAGAGCAAGATCTCGTTTTTGGTATACATCAATTCTCTCATTTTCTCGCTAATATTTCTCTGTAAGTTAGATGCCTCTTTAGTGCGATGGCCAACCATCAAAGTAGCCATTCTTTCAAGAACGTCTTCGGTCACATGAGTAGGTCCGGGGATGAAAAGTTTCTTATACATACTTCTTCTCCTTTTTATTTTATTGAATATCTCAACCATAATTTTACACTGATTGCTTCATCAGATATTTAATTTGGTAATATAATGCATGTAATTTTTTTAAACATCTATCATAAATATTTCAATGATTTAGGTATATTTTAATATAATATTGTCTATAAATATTTTATTCCGTATATAGTTTACTGTAAAATATACCAGAATACAAAAAATTATTATTTATCTATTACTCTTTAAATATACTTAAATCTATAGTGCTCCCATTTAATGTATCATTATGATTTATTTAAATATAAATGGAATTTATTTCTTTTCAATACAATATAAATAGGAGCAATGTCTTCATTCAATGAACGATCCTGTCTGTCAGAATTTCCTCCTCTGTCCGGTATGGCTTTCCGAGGTCATCCTGTCCCCCTACCTCTTATTAAACGGAGGCAGGAAGGGAAGTCCCGTCACTGTTGCCTGAACCCTCCGGTTCCTCAGGAGGATCTTCACCTCTGTCCCCACCGCACTGTAGGGTCTCTTAAGCAGGGCCATGGCCCTGACGCTCTTTAAGGAGGGGCAGTAATTCCCGGAGGTGACATAACCGATCTTCTGCTCCTTTTGCCAGACCTCCATACCGTGCCGGGGGATGCCGCCTTGAGAGATAGTCAATCCCACCATCTTGCGTCCGGGTCCCTCTTCCTTGATCTTTTGTAAGGTCTCTTTGCCGATAAAGGCCTCTTTGTCCAATTTGACGGTCCAGCCCTGGCCGCTTTCCAGGGGG